>Ga0307507_10003807_pt1 | contig 28195 bp, 21 predicted proteins | sample 7_EM_MG_FD_207223 | JGI IMG/M metagenome (GOLD analysis project Ga0307507, IMG submission 207223) | Populus trichocarpa ectomycorrhiza microbial communities from riparian zone in the Pacific Northwest, United States - 7_EM | ecosystem: Host-associated > Plants > Roots > Unclassified | place...
CGCCTAATGGCAGAATACTTCTGCAGCTCAACTGCCTCCGTCACACCCCTAAAGCTCAAACTACCTTACCAACAATGGGCTTTCATCAGCTCGCAACCAGGGCGCAGGCCCTGGCTATAAAGGCTATAGGAGCGACTCTCAATTATATTAAAAATATTACTCAAATTAAGCGTCGTACTCTATAATATATCTTCTTAAAAGCCCGCAGCTGTGGCTAGGACCTAGTCTCTCGTCCTCTTCTTCTTAATGGCTATATTATTAACGCTCCTTGTGCCAGAAGAAAGATCAAGATTACCTACAAGTTTAAACTGCAAATACTCAAGAAAGTCACCTCTGATTAATATAGTAGAGAGAAGTCTTCCGCGTATATTGCTACTAAGTGCGGCTGCTCCGCAAAAACCGTCTAGCGAGTTCTTCGCCGCCATGGATATCGCAAGATAAAGCCAATAAGAAAGCCCTGCCTTTCACCAGAGATAAGAGAAGCTCGCCTGCAGTTCACCTTATGGTATTAATACTAGACAATTAAGGATTGGAAAAATATTATTTGGACTAATAAAACGGGGGTAGTTCTAGGCCATTAAAAAGGTGGCTATAAGCTTTAGCGCCTAGCTAGTAAGAAGGTAAATAAGAAGGCAATTTAACCGCGATTTCCTAAAGGAACAGAGTTTATATTTTAGGGCGCCTTCTCGTATAATCGAAAGTCGCCCTGCCATATATGGAAGCCAGAGACTATAGCAGAAAAGGAGGCCTTAAAGCGTGAGCTTAAAGTAATTAATAACGCAATTAAGCCAGAGCTTCACAAGGCTTAGAAGCTTAACACTAGTATATAACAACTCGGGCTTCATAATAAGCCAGGTAGAAAGCCTTAGTTCCGCATAACAGAAGTAAATAGCGCCTTTAAATAAACTAGTAAGAAAGGCGGTATTAATTAATACCACTATCTAATAACAATTCTCTTACCAATCCTTATTCCTTTTGGCGTTAAGTGTTAAATTAACCGCCCAGATACTATTATCTAAGAGGATAAGGCTCCATCTTACGCATTATATCACCAGCAGATTTACTTTAACGCAGCATACCTCCAGCATCTTATTTGGCTGGGTAATTCGCCTAATCTAAATATAATTAAGCCAGCTTGGCTATATCTTAAACGAGTTATTACAAAGAAGGGAGCACCAAAGTCTCAAGCAGAAGCTGAACGGGTATGGCGGCAGGCTTAGGAGGAGCTTAAGCAGTGGCGAATTTAAGCTTAGATTGAGCGAATACCACGACATATTCAAGAGGTGATTCGCTACAGAGGTAGCAATAACTATGTTAAAGGCGCTACTGACTCTGCTTGTGATTGGAAGGCTTTAAAGCGCATAGCACGATATTAACGCGACACAATTGCTTATATGCAACAGCAGGTGCTTTTAGGGCTTAATTGAGTTAATCCTACTAAGCCTCTACTAAGAAAACCGCAGGAACCAGAGCTTCCAGAGTGTATGTAAATAGGGCCTTAGATTCTAAATAAACTCCTAGATCTAGAGCCTCTATATAGCAATTATAAGCTAAGGCAGCGCCGCCAATATCGAGCCAAATAGACCCTTAATCAGCCGCCTGCTTAGCCAAAGCCTTCCTCCTAAAAGCCTCCCTCCTAAAAGCCTCTATCCCAAAAGCCTCCTCTACTACCCGTTGAGCCTCCTCCTCCTCAGCCGCAAGAGCTTTAAAATCGACCAAATACAAAGGGCAGAAACACTAAGAAGGCAATATTTAAAGTCAGCTTTGTAGAGCCTCAAATTGGGCAGCATCAGGATAGGCGGCAGCAAGAGCGGCAGCAAGAGCGGCAGCCGCAGGAGGATTAACGCGAAGCAGTAAATATTAGGTGGCATATAATTAATCAATCTACAAGGAAGCTGGTGAGGCAAAAGGACCCTACTACTGCCTCTGCGGAGCCTCTAGATAAGGGCGGGACCTCTACTAGCAGCTTAATTGGTAGAGGAAAGTCAATAGAGCCACCCATAGATTATTCTACAGAGCCTCTAGAGCCTCTATAATACCAAAAGTCTATATAAACAAATATTAAGCAATTAGGAAGACGGCGGCGACAAGAGGTAGATTCTCAACCAGAGGAGCTCGTTAATTCGGTAGAGAAGCCAGTACAGGGCAGAATTGTGCGGTCGCGCAGAGCTCGCGACGTTCAAAATACGTAGCTAATTAATTGATAAACCAACCGCATCAATATCGCATTTTATTTGAAGCCTTTTGGGCAGCTTTTGATCGATTTGTAATAAAAGAAGTATTCTGCCATTAGGCGGTAAAGGCTAATTTCCTAATTAGGAAGGTGCAAGAACTTTTGGCAGCGACCTCCGTAAAAATCCCGAAACTAAAAAGACAGTAACCTAACTTTTACAGGCCCGAAAATAGGCACCTTTTTTATCACCCTATTTATGTGTACGCACTACACCATGTGCCAGAATGTTCCCTCAACGGGTTTTGTGAGAGGGTAGCGAACAGGGAGCAGAATATAGGACAAAAGGGCTTGTATTAAGCTGCTTAGGCTATGCTATTAGTCGAAAGCCTCGGGAGTGTCGAGAGTCTCGGGAAGGATTCTGCCAAAAAAGAACTTCTCTTACTTAGGATGGCTGTCCGAAACGAAGGGGCTTCGATCTGCAGAAACAACGCGCCCCATGGATTAGACCAGGCTCTGCCTTGAGATGTGGTAGCGTTCTGTGAAATGTACTGAAGGTCCTCTTACGAAAGTATGATGATATCGATAATCAGTGAAATCACTTCGCTAAAAAGGGGGCATGGAGCCAAGATATGGGCGCACGCGGTAAGCCTACAGGGGAGGTTCAGTGTCGCTTGAGCTTGAGCTTCGCCTAAATTAGTATCTAGAGCTAGCAGAATTAGATGTAGTGGGTGGCTGGGGCTTAGAGTCGCACCTTTAGAGTTCTTAACTCGAATTTGAAGTTATTCGCAACTTCTCTTCCTTATTAATATCATGATATTTACTCTAGATCTTAGTGTAATAGAGTCCTCCTCTCGTTAATATGGGCTCCAAACGTACTGCCGCTGCCGCCGTTGGAAGTCTCGTCCACCCCTTTAAAGGCCTTGACTGTGGCCATATTCGACGGAGGCGGCAACGAGAGTTACACCACAATCTAGAATAAAGATCACGATATTAGTAAGGAAGGGGTATTGCGAAGAGCTTCAAATGTAAGGAGGCGACGCCTCCCCCTCCGCTAGCTCTACATACTAATTTAGGCGAAGCTCAAGCGAAATTAGATGCCACCGCTGCTGCGCGCACGGGGGGGGCGACACTGAACCTCGCTGACCCTGTATTTTACATTTAACGAGGTCAGAAACTAGTGAGTTTCAGCCTTGTCAGCCTTATATTCGCAAACTTCCCCGCCAACTCTCCTCTCACTCTCACTCTCACTCTCACTCTCGTTATTCTTGACGGCAGCAGCAACTTCTACAAAATGCCTATTCTTGAGGTCTGCCAGCTTCGCCTGAAGGAAGGTGTCTCAGTAACCGACGAATCTCTGCTTAAGAATCTTTCCACGGTTCGCTCAATCATCAAAACAAACTCTCAGTTCTACCACTGCATAGAAGATCCATCTCTCATATACATTCTTGGCATGTGGTCCACTCTGCAGACTCATCAAAATTTCCTTGCTTCTCCGGAGAAGAAGACAATTCTGGGCACGCAGGATGATCAGCTTGAGTTCCAATGGATGCTACATATGGAGCTAGACAGCATGTCCTCCTTGCCACTAGACGCACCTGTTATGGCAATTGCAAGACTGTTTATCAAGGATGGCAAACACGTGGAAGAGTATAACCGAATCGTCAAAAATCACAAATCAACTATCGTGGAAGCTACTGAACCGTATAAAGTCGTGGACGGTTGGCGATGTGATTCAGAACCTGGCAAGCAGGAAGCGTTGATGTTTACGGGCTGGGATACTGTAGATTCGCACAAGGCGTTCATAGAAAAGGCGAGAGAGAACAAGGAGTACGCTAGCATGCACGAGAATTATGGTGGCATGGAGGTCCGCCACGCACGAAACATGGAAGGATGATTGCACGAAAGTCTACGAGAGCTTAGCCATCGAGGTTTACATTTACGACACCACTGTCGCAGTATTTCGACGGTGGAATGATTCGAAACTATTGCTCAACTCAGACACGATTCCGGTCTTTGATTAAGTCTTACGGGTAGGAAACAAGATGAATTAACGCGACTCTACCTAAATAACGATGCATGATCGCCAGTCTGGGCTTTAGAGGTGCTTGTTCTAAGAATCTTTCTTGGCGAGGAACGTCCATGCAGGTGGGCATAGTTGAAAAAGGCGATTAATCACGAGCGAAGACATTTGAGTGAGAAGTGCAGGCGTGAGGTGAGGTGAGATTTTAGGAGCGGGAATGGAAGGGATCAGCGCAACACGCTGTTTCCACACGAGGGCAGTGATGCCTAATCTTAACCTTGAAGGTTACACCGAAGCCTTTCACGAGGAACCAGAATAATCTGCGCTCTTGCCTAAGGCGTCAGAGAAGGCCAATGAGTTAGTTCCCAGAAACCATGGAATGACACGCGGAAGATCGACAGCGCGCTCCGAAGGATCTATACGACAATCGGACATACAGGGAAGCATTAAGGTTCTGCTAGCTCCGTCCTGGGAAGAATCGGCTAAATAGCTACATAGCCGCCAGATAAATGCGAATGCGGAACATTTCCTGTTTAAATGTCCTTTGGACGAACCGACGCCAAATATTATTGGATGTAGCGGGACCTAGGTGGTGTGATCTCTCATACTACTTGGGAGGTCGTTTAGATTTGAGGTTGCCGTCGGGAGCACTTCTTGACGGAGAGGTTGATGAATGGAAGCCCAATCTCGAAGTGGTAGACAGGACAGTCAAATTCGTGCTGGCTGCAGGGCGACTAACCTAGGACTCTCACACCCACCCACCCCACTTTGAATGCGATGAAAATTCCCAGTCTCCCGGTGGCAACTCGCCGATAGATTAACGGTCGACCGTCGGGAAAGTGCTTTTGATAAGGAAGGAGGGAATAGAAATGAAGTGGAGAAATTTGGGAGGGAACTAACTGATGCGTAGATTTAAGAAAGTTTTAGCTAGAACGCCTAAGAAAGTTAGAATGCTGAGGGGGCGTGTCTGCAGGGATAATAAGGCACTTACTATAAATGGTTAGATAGTCTACGGGCCGGATGGCACCCAAGGGGCAAGCCTAGGACGATGTAGCGACTGCAAAGTGTTGCTACTTGTATGAAGCTGGGGCGTGCAAAGCCTACTGATTCGTAGATTGCTGCGCTGCAACTCTGCTCAGCCTTGGTCATGCATCCGCCTTTGGGAATCTGACGCGGTGATTCGCCTTATAGCAGGTTAATCGACCTCACCAGATCGTGACCTTTCTGCTTGACCTTTCTGCTTGACCCGGCATATGCGACTCCTCTAGAGCACTTGCATCATGGCTTTATCGACTATACCACGGAAGAGCGTGTAGGTATCTAGATTCTCTTCATTTCCAACTGTGTTTGCTGATTCTGTGTATTGTTCGTAGTGACAATCTCTGGGTATTCGCAGCAGCCCAGTTAAACGACGAGGATAGGCGTAATATAGACTTCGGTTGTCCAGACAAGCTCAAAACCCTCACAGACCTGCACGCACTCACTGAAAAGTCGAAGCAAGAATGTATCAAGAAAAGGTGGAAGTACACTTGCAAAAGCGGAGAGACTGTTATACTAAGGGACGTATTCGACAAGATCATTAGGTGGATCGACATCTTTAAGCAGGTCGGAGATATTGCGGTCCAGTACGATCCGGTACATACTGCACTTCCCTGGGCAGGGATCCGTTTCGTGTTGCAGGTTTGTAGCAAGGAGCTGTTGGAAGAGAAAGTAACTAAGGCGCGCATAGATTGCGGTCAATGATTACAACAAGTACGCTGCAGTGGTAGAAGGGCTTTCATGGCTAGCGGAGTTGATCTGTCGCTACGCCATTGTCGAAAATCTCTATCCCCAATCTACATCCGAAGCAGCTGCGGAGCTGGAAAGGGCTTTAGTTAAGCTTTATGCGGCCATCTTAATCTATCTATCCAAAGCGAAACATTACATCGAACGGGGTCCGCAAGTCTGTACATCTTTTCACATGTTTGGAATATTGACTGATAGGATAGGCAGAACGCATTCTTAAAAGTGGAACCCCTGCCGAATCAGATTTTGATACATTCTTGAATGACATTCGCGCAACGCAAGAAGGTGTCGACCGATGCTTAGCTCTTGTTGACAGACATGGTTAGTATCAATGCGACTGAGTTGTCCTATATACTAACAGATGTATACTCTGACCGGATCCACAATCACGCGGAGCTAAAGCGTTTGTTAGCAGATACCGATGTGCCCTTGCGAAGGATAAACAACGATCTAAAGAACATTCAAGATAACCTTCAAGGTAAGTGATTTCCCAGGCGAACAAAGCACTTGCTCATAGCTTCCAGCATCTAAGCGCACGGAGATATTAAGGTGGCTGTCGCCCGAACCATATGTTCAACATCACGAACAGATAAACCAGGGCGTGCTCTTAGGAACTGGACAATGGCTTCTATCAGACCCAGCCTTTAAGGAATGGAAGAAGGAGAGTGCGTCTTCCATCCTGTGGCTTTATGGAATTACTGGGTCTGGTAAAAGTATGCTGGTGTAAGTTAAAAATGCATTATATTGGAGCCATAGCAATGAATACTAACGTCCTTAGTGCGATCGCCATTGAAGACGCTATTAATAGCTTCCACGCTGGCTACAACCCGCAACCGGTCTTCTTTTAATCCTCGCGGAACACAGCCGAACCTGGGCGTTCAGATCCCAAAGTAATACTAGCCAGCCTCGCTTGACAGCTCTCTTGTCTAGAACCTGGAAAGCCGCTACTGAAGCCCACTCTTGATCTCTACAAGAAGAAAGAAGCTGAAGGATTTGCGTCTAGGGAGCTACGGATAGAGGAGAGCTGCGCACTTATTATTCAGCTTACTAAGCAGTATCCACTAACAACCATAATGATAGACGCCCTTGATGAATGCGATCCAGGTAAACGGCGCGATCTGCTTAAGGCCTTGGAACAGATTCTCCGGAGTCCACTAGCTTAGTCAAGATATTTGTATCGAGTCGCGATGATCATGACATCGTGCTCCGTTTACAGCGCTATCCCAACCTAGAGATCAAGTCTAGCAGGAACAGCGATGACATTGCAGTCTTCGTGAAAGACCAGACAGAAAGGCTTATTGAAGAAGGGGAGCTATTGCGATACAGTGATTCTCAGACAGAGATGAAGGAGCTTATCGTGAAAAAGGTGATTAAAGGTGCCACTGGAATGTAGGTTTCTTGACCATGTCTTAAACTGATAGTATACTGATCTTATTTTAAGGTTCCGCTGGGTAAACATGCAATTGCAATATCTCAGCTCGTTTAGTATAGACGCTGACATCCAAAAAAGTCTTGGTCGGCTTCCGCCCGACTTAGAAACCATCTACGCCGAACTTTGTGGCGTCCTCTCAAACAAGCCCGGTAAATTTAAAATAATCGTTTTTAGGAACGTGCTTAGTTGGCTTTTATGTGCCCAGAGGACACTAAAGAGCACAGAGTTTCTAGCCGCAGTCTTAACAATTCCACAAACTAGCGAGGGCGCAGTCTCTATTTCTAAAGATCTCGTCCTTAAGCTTTGCAACAACTTCGTCGTCTTTAACACCCAATTAGACACATTTCGCTTCGCCCATCTATCAGGTAGGGAATTTTTAGAAAAACGGCAAGAATATACTAGTATAGCAACTAATGCTTTAGCAGCGGAAGTGTGCCTCTGGAATCTGATCTACATTAATCCGAACCCTATAACTAAGAAGTTTCTCTCCAAACGTGGCCAGTGTCTAACGGAAATGTCATCTAAGATTGAAGTATTCAGCGAATACTCCAATGTTCACTGGGCTGTACACTGTCAACTAGCGGGTGATGAGAGGACCTCGGGTAAACTGAAAAGCATTTTTCGGTTTTTTGTATCTGGAGAAGGCGGTACGGCTTGCCCTATTGTACTATGGGGTGCTGGGCTCCCAAATGGTTTGAGAAAGTTAAAGATCAAGCGGGAACTGCAGCGCCGACTAGAAGACACTAGAGTGAATTTAGCAACAGCTTCAGCTATGAGGACAAGGGATTAGCGTAAAGCATATTACTGCGCGAGTGTTTGACATCTACAGAACGCGTCATAAAGCCTGGGAATTTAAAGCCTAAATCTTCATGAAGGATTAGAGTTCTAATGTTTGTATTGATAAATTACTAGTTGTGGTACTTTTGAAGAGGCTCTCCAATACCAGAAGCAGCCGATGCAGGAACTCAGAAGCCCACCATGACACCAACATGCTTGCTATCCCATCTACTCATGCAAAAGTATCTCTCAAAGCTTGTTTTTCTGTTTTACCTTAAAACGTCACCCTGAATGCTGAAAGTCACACTACGCTTCCCCTTTTTCTTTCCGTTCGCTGTCTATAACCAGCTCTATGGGATATCTGATAGCACTAGGCATATGTGCTGACTAAAATGCTATCCTTCGCTCGCGAACGCCGGTTCCCATGCATGTGATCATCTCGTTCGTCTTCATTTCCCTCTTTATGCCTATTAATACTAGACATCGCTGTGAACTTCAATAACACGACTTCGTAAACGCACTCAGGCCCATACACCACGCGCAATGATGACAAATAGGCTCAGCTCGACCCTCGGTCAAGCTCTTGGCCTCGGAACATTCAATGTTAGTAGCGGTGGTGGAGGCGTGAGAGGCTCTGAACTCTGGAGTCGCCATTTGTGCAGGCTCGCCTGCCATAGCACAGTGCGCTCGTCAAAGAGCTCAACCATGCACTCGTCGAGGATGCGGGCCTTCGGGTCTGCGTAGGTGTGATACTCCAAGAATATTGATTCTAAAGACTCGCCTTGACATTTGCGGAAGCACCCGACGACGCAGCCGGTGCGGTGCTAGTGCAGTGTTAATGGTATATATTTGGAGGGACAGTTTGAGTTGGTATTTGGGGAAAGGAAGGAAGTGCAAGACCTACTTTGCCCTTATTACAATGGATCAAGAGCGGATGGTTTGACCGATCCAGTAAAATCCCTAGCGCCTCCGTCATTTGATACTGCGGTACGCAAACGGTACCCTTATTTGCCGGGATATGCACTTGGAAATGCCGGATCCCGTTTTGGGCCATAAACTCGACGTTTGGTTGGGGGTATTTCTCCGGAACCAGGGTTCTGGAGATGCGATTAGCACCGTCTAAAACAGCAGCACCAATATAGCAAATTAAGATATTTCCGATCCCCAAAGCTCATGCAAATGAATAATGCGTGTGGATGGGCTTTAGGGGGTCTAGGAAATGAAGTGACTTGGGCCATACAGAATGGTCTTCAGCTCTAGACTCTTCAAGAACCCAAAATTTTCTGGCAGGGGAAAGCTGCTGCGGTAGATACTGCCTGGAACAACGGCGCCGAAGTTGATTGGAGGAATGAGGGAGCATAGGCGGTCAGGAGCACGTGACTCCAAGCGTGGGATTGGTAAACCCACATTGAGGCCTGAGACATGCGTGGCTATAAGGCTATAGTTTCAGAGGGATGTCAAGTAAGAGGAGTGGAGCCGTGATAGTGATCATACCTTCGAGCACGCCCTCCTTGATCGTTCTAGAGGGAACATCCTCATGATCCCTCGTTGCTGCATGGTGAGACAGGGTCTTTGCATGATCTAGACCAACTGCCCGCATCATATTGTTCACACATTCAGCAAGAATGTTTATTGCAGCCTCGCCATCGGCATCCTCGGGGACTGATGGTATAGACATAGCTCGGTGATATATAGGTTTAGTCTTTCTTGATTTGTGTCGACTCGATACTTTTGGAATGGGTCTTGAAAAATGGAGATGGTCGGCCGAGAGGTAAGGGGAGTTATGAGAGATATAGGATGGCGGTCGAAATTTCAGAGCGGTCCGGCGGCGGAGCAGGGAGCCTGACGACGTGTAAGTAAATGCAGGGCGCCTCGTTTATTCCCAAGCGGTGGGAATAGAAGGCTTTTGGGGGGGAAATCCTGGTCTAGCCTTACTTCGCGGGTTACCGTCTCACTAGCACAGGCATCTTGTGAAGGAGATGGTGCTGTTATTCCAATAGAGATTCATGGCAAGTAGACAGAAGTGGCATTAAAATATTTTTTTTGGGGGAACGAAGCGAGGTTGTGGAGATGTCAGAGGGGGATGTCGGAAGATTTTGGGGAGAAAAGAACAAACTGGTGAGAGCTGGAGCTTGACGGGGTGAAGGTTTAGCTGGGAGCTGGTCAATGAGAGGAGCTTTTAGGAGCGTTGGGGGACAGGTTTGAATTCATTGTTAGGGAAGGCCGCGCGGGCCGGAAGTTGATCCGTGAGAGATTGGCGGGCGCTGTCCCTGCATCACAAAAATAACTTGGGCGAGTGGGAAACTACGTCACCGTTATTCTCCATGTGGCCAGGAGGGAGCTGATGGAATTGTCAGCCAAGCCCACCACATGGAGAGGCACCTACGGAGGGCCGCGCGAGATAGATTTCCCTTCCTTTTTGGGATTAGTGGTTTTCCCCCATAAGGTCACTCATAAAGTTGCTGTGCTCAGAGTCTTATAGGCAGAGACCGCCTAAAATCCCGTTGCTTAGGCGATAGAGCCCCCGTAACTCTGGGAAGTAGCCACCATCCCATGCCTTCGACTCTCGCACGATTGTGGCCCGTGCGCGAACACAAAAATATTTAACAAATATATCCACCATAGAATCTATATAGCTTCCTACCCTAATTGTATACCACAATGGGTCGTAAACGTACTTCTAGCAGTAGACACCAAAATATATCATTTTGAACTTTATTATCACGATTTAAGATGGTGATTGTGACTCTTAAATCCTCAGCTTCATATTGCCAAACTCTATTTAATCTAGGCCTTTTAATTGGTTCGTTAGTGCGAGAGCCTTTTTTGACAGCGCATGGGAGACCACAAACGGGTCAGATGCCCCCGCTAGTATGTGTCGGAATAAGCGAGCCCCAAAGAGTGTATAGCAGCTAAGTTATTTTGCTTACCCTAGCAGTAGGGGCGTCTGACCCGTTTGTGGGCTATACGCGTACTTCTAGTTCTGGATTTACGCACGGATTACATACTCGATGGACGTCGATAGGCACACACTGCACACATGCTGAATAATACTAATACCATCATAAACATCATAACACCATGCAGCTTACCGTCTTCCATCACCTGAGATTACTTACTCTTCCACGAGGCCGTACGTTCTGGTGATGCTGAGATCCTGTCGCGTGTTCGAAGCCACGACCAAATAGGCAACCCGGGCTGGAATCGCTGCAACGCTGCTGCCGCTACCACTGCTGCCACCGCTACTACCGCTAACACTACCAAACCTTGGCGCATCTAGTGGGCGACGGCAAGCTACGCAGAGCATCTATCCGTTCTAGCCCTGACGTCGAAGGCTTTCAACGCTCTCAATCATGTGCGCTATCGTGGCTTCGGTCCCCGCCTTATCAACACTAGCGTGATGATCTCCCGTTGGAAGAACTTCCACCTCAAATCTTCAACCCTCGTTACCACCACCACCACCACACCACCACTACCACCCGCCTCACTCCCACTCCTAGCACTCCTATTCATCAATTAAATATCCAATTACTCTACAGAGGCAAGCCATGGACTCACCACGCTCTTCCTCCACCCTTTCCTCTCGCTCCTCTCGCCGCTCCTTCCCAAACCTACACCACCTCTCACTCGCCCCACTGAGTTCCGAATACCTACTCGATGCCTCCTCGCCCACCTCACCTTCCGGCGACTCTACCCGCGCGGTTCGTACATCCTATATCCAGGGCAAATCCGCGCCAGCCACTCCAGGCATCCTCAGCCTGTCCCAAAGCCACAGCCCGAGCCGCCACGGCCGCAGCACCGCCCGCACCTACGCCTACGACGGCTACTTCCTGCCCGCAGACGCGCCATCTCGCGACCTCGGCGCGATCCCCAAGGCGAAGAGCTCCAGCGCGCTGCTAGCCGCGCCCGCAGTGCAGCCACCCGGCCCGCACGCACTGCCGCACCCGCACCAGCACCAGCACCCGTACACGCACCTGCACGCACGCAAGGGCGTCGCGCCGGCCCCGCTGCGGCCGCGGCTGCCGCGCCGCGCCACCGACGAGCCCGACGACGAGTGGCTGCACCGGGCCGGGCTGGCGATCGCGAGCGAGACGCGCGAGAGCAAGGGCCAGAGCTGGCTGGTGCGGCGGGCCAGCTCGACGAGCCTGGTGCTGTCGGGCGAGGGCTTCGATGACCCGGGCCTCGAGCACCCCTTTGCGCTGCTGAGCGGCGAGCATTTTGCCGACGACGAGTATAGCCCGCTTACCCCGCGCCTGTCGCGGTGGGGCAGCAGGGCTGGGAGTAGAGTCGGGAGTCGCGCTGTCAGTGCGCGGAATAGTAGGAGGGGCTCGATGATCGGTAGTAAGATTGAGTTGATGACGGCGGGGTTGGAGGATGGCTATTTTGGCGAGCAGATGGTTGCGGAGCCGGATTTTGTCGAGCCGGATGATGAGTTGGTGGGGGATGAGGAGGAGGTGGCGCGGTTGGCGAGGGAGAGGGGGTTTGGGCTCGGTGGGTGGATGGATAGGCTTATTGGGTGGACGCTATTTAGGGTTGAGGAGGATGGGGAGGAGACTGAGGACGAGGAGGGGGACACTGAACGAGAAGAAAGTTTGACCGAGGAGCAGTTGAAGTTGAGGAATGAGGTGGAGGCAAGGAGGAGAAAGTTGGAACGAGAGATGATTGTCAGGGCTTCTGCGGCTGGTTCGGGAGAAAAGGACGACAAAGGCGATACGAAAGAATCTACAGAAACACAATCTGCTGCAAGCGATAGCGAAGGAGGGTGGCAGGATGCTGCATGGCTTTTGAGTGTTGCTTCTAAGGTTCTGCTGTGAGGACGATGCGTCTAATGTGTCTAATATCTATATACCATCTATATGGCGACTCTAATGCTAATGGCAGCAATCCGAATCGATCAATGCTTTTGGGACGAAACGCCTTCCTCTAAGCACCAGACAATCACGTCTCCATTCCGTCTCCGGTCGTCGTGGAAGTGGCTATTAAACCCTCTCCAGCATTCCTTGTACTTAGTTCCATCCAGCACTTCGTTCAGCGTCTCCTCCAACTGCTCAAAGAAGACTAAATACTGCGGCCATTGCCTGTTTTCCGTTTTCTTCCCATCAGAGCCTTGCTCTTCCTGTCTTCCGTCGTCGCTGACCCTGCGGATTGCCCTCTTGTTTTCCATATGGTCTGCTAGCCACTGGGCTGGACCTGGGTCTAGATAAAACTGATCCGCTTCGTCGAGGTACTTGTCACGATCCTGTAAGGGCACATTGATCGGCGGCTCGCAAGTGAGAGCCCATGCGCTGATTTCTGGATGAACGAGATGGCTACGCCAAGGCGTGCTGTGGCATGGCATTAAGAACCCGACGCTAGTAGCCGCATATCTCTGCGTTTCGTGCTGGTGCCGCAGGTAAGACAACACGTCGATAACCCCGCGCTGGTGGACCTGAGAGACATAGCCCGCAACGGTGAGGTTGAGAAGGAGCAGGAAAGCGAGGATGGCCTTGCGAGATGCAGTGAGAGGATTGAAGAAGGAGGCAAGGGGGCGAGCAGCGAGAATGTGCAAAAATGGCAGCACAGGATAGAGGAAGCGGACTTCCTTGTGGGAGATGAGGCTCAGGGCGAAGGCAACAAAAATGCTAGTCCAAGCGAGGCGGCCTAATACTAGCTGAGACGGCTCACCCTGGCCTCTCGATCCAGGAGCATGTGCTGGCCTCCCTTGAACAGCTTGCCAGAGCCCCACGATGGCGAAAGGCAGGGCAGTGGTAAGTAGCAGCGGCAGTCCCTCGGTGAGGTAGTAATCTCCACGGTTCTTTCCGTAGAATACAGCAAGAGATTGGGCTATGTTGAAATAGAGGAACCGGACGGGCGGGAGGGTCCAGACTTGGTAGTAAAGCCTATCTGAGAGGCTAGATAGAGCGAGTATGGCGGATCTGAAACGAAGCAGACCATCAGCCAAGCCAATTAAACGGCATCATCGGCAAAACAAACGTCTTTTTGCAGATATCGATTCAGTGCAGGGCCCACTTAACTTACCCACAAAGAAGGATTTCTCGGACCAAGGCGTACCGCGTCTGAGTGGTCGCCTGTCGCAAGGTTGGGAGAGCAAGGCATAGCCAGATGAGGACATTTGTGGGTCGCAGGATACACGCAGCTGCTGCTAAGAGCAGTGACAATCTCAGCCTAGAAACAAAAGTGTGGAGAATCAGCTTCTTGGCATCGTGGGATTCAGACAAAGTTTCATTTCATACTTGGCAGTTGGGCCGTGGGAGTCCTTGTCGGCAGTCTGGTCGGCAGTCTGGTCGTCGTTCTTCCGGGCATCCTTATCTGTCCATGACGTCCTGCTGCTGAGAAGGGCAGAGCCAGGCAGTTGCCAAGGCCAATGGTAAACGGCGATCAAGGTGATTGTCGTTTCAAGACAGTTGGACAAAGTGCGCGTTGAGCAAAGCCATTGCCACGGACTGCAGAGAGATAATGCAAGCTACAAAGAGTAAGATCAGCTAAAGGATGGGCGCGTTTTTGGCGAATTCTCTTTCGGCTACCTACAGCTGCCCATGCTGTGCGAGTGGCTCGTCCATAGATGCTCTCCGCAAGTCTCCACGTGTAACAATCCAGGAGAGCTGCAAAGATTGCTTGCGTGAATTTAGGTGCAGCAATAAGCAGCTCCGCACGTAGAGCTGGAGAGACGTCACAAATGCTAGCCAGCGTTGCCGTGATGTGGTAGACTCCCGCAAATAGCGCTGGATGCAGAGAGGACCGCAATTGGGTTCTCCATTCCTGCAGACATCGTGAGCTTGCACCCCAGGAGAGTCTGACAACGTGTGAGGCGTGAGCGAGGCAAAAAAGAAAACATTGTCTACCCATACCCATGTTATCCAGGCACCGCTGGAAGGGCCAAAAGCGAGCTGCCAGGCCGGCTCCAGGGATTGAAAGTATTCATCTGGCTGGAAGAAGGTGCTGAGGGTTAGTGCGTTCACGATGCGGAAGGCAAGCAGCAGGACGAGCACGTTCTGCGTGGGTGCACGATGGGTGTCCGAAAGGGGGCGAGCATCCTGCTCTCCAGTAGGGCTCGTAATCGTGGCTTTCGTTCCGTGGGCGCCTCGAGTTCCACTAGCGGACTGCGTAGGCATAAGGCAATCAAATCAAGGTATGAGCAGGAGGGAAAGCAGGTCGGGAGCTAAAAACGTCTTTTTTCAACCTGCGACATTGGGAGAAAGAGGTTGTCTGGAACGCTTGGGGCACTGCCCTGTCGGACAAATCTCCTTGACCCTAGAAGCGAGGGCAGACCGCCAGGGTTCTGCTGCAGCCGGCCAATTCCATCATGTGTCTGAGCAGCCACAAGCGCTTGGTCAGGCACGATCGCAGGAATAGCGCTCTCATCTTCGAATTTTTGCTATCGTGAAATACCCCATCTGGCCTAGCCCCGCGACTTCTTGGCCCCCTCACGGTGTTGCTCGCAAAAAGTGACAAATCACTTTTCTCTCCCGCTTCCTTCGCTCTCTCTCGCTCTCCCTCGCTCCCTCGCTATCCCTTCCCTGTCCCCGACGCCCGCCCTCCAACCACTGTCAACAGTCACATATCAACCCCGCCTGTTCAGTGGGTCCCATGTTCGTGACATTTGCTGTGACTGCGTCGTGATTAGAGCGAATCCGCGGAGAAGGACTGGAGACCCCTTGACAGCCACAGCGACGGCCTCTAGTCATCAGCAGACGGGATGGCATGGCTGAGGCGGCGCGCAGGCAACACCACCGCCAGCGCCAATGGCAGCCGGCGGCGTCGTGTAAGTATCCATCTCATCGGTTCTCTCGGGTCTGGGCGAAGGAGTTTGCCGTGCTTCGGCGGGAACCAACAAGCAAAAAAAGCCCGAAAATCCGGGGAAACGGCTGGGCCGACTGATCCAGTGCTCTCGCCATGAGTGATGCAAAGCCTCCCAGCGACGCAAATTGCGGTGTTCGAAAACAGAGCACCATCATGCTGGGTCGCTGTCACCACGTCAAGGCGCTGAACGCGGCTGGGGAAATGGCGGCCTTTGACATGCATCTGCAACGCTCACCGGGAGCAGTGCGTCCTCGACCGATTAAATAGTGGGGGAAATGGCCGACTTGCCCATCAGGACTCGCAGCGTGCCTGTGTGGTTTCTGCGTGCATGGTAGCGATGGGCCTGGGCGATTGCCTCGAGTCGATTTGTTAACTTTCGGTGGGATGGATTTTGACTTTTGCTGGCCAACTGCTCGGTTAGCCCGTCTGGCGCCTCTCAGCAGGAGGAGCAGCACCAGGCCCGGCTGCGTTGCTTGGGAGGAAGGGAGGGAGGGCAACGCACACTGGGGCAGTCGGCCAAAACAAAACGCAGGTACTCTGCGCTGCAGCTGGCAAAAGTGCTGGCAATCGTCGCTCGTAGGCCGGAGCGCATTCTTCGCCACCAGAGAGGTAGAGCACCGGCCCAATGCAAATTGAAGCCATCCGCTCGTCCTGTGCGCACAGAGATCAAAAGGCTGCAAAAGCAGCTCCAGATTCGGCGTGGCAAGCCTCCAACCCCACCCCGGTAGCGCGATGCAGTCTGTTGAGGCCTTTGACCAGCCTTGCCGCAGTGCTGGGCCATGCCCAGGGCAGCCAGCCGTCGCTTGAGGGCTCGCGACGAATGGAGGCGGCGGACGTGCGCACCAACAACGTCTTGCTGTCAACCCCAGCAGACCCACTGGCCACTTCGGGCCTAGATGATGTTCGTGATACTCATGCAAGGAGCGGGTGCTGCTTTGACCCAATTTCCAACGCCTCTCGATCCCAAGGCTCTCGCTCAATTATTCAATTGACGCACCCTCCGCTCCCTGCTCTGCTCAACCGCGCCGGTCCACCCTATCTGTCGGGTTAAGCGGTCGCACTACTGAGGGGGCTCAACTGCTGCTACAAATACCATCCGCCCATCGTAGCGCCATCTGCGGGCTAGCTCGACGGGGCCCATCCCCATCCTATCGTCACTGCAGGCCCAAGCCCGCCCGCCCTCACCCTCCGAAGTGGAGCCATCGTCATAATTTTCCTAGTCTGCAATTGACGCAGGTAAAAACCAGACGCCGCCCCCTCTCTCCCGACAGGGCAAAGAACTGACCTGCTAGTCCCGTCTGTCAAGTGTCGCAGTCCCAACTCTTGTCGACCACCACGGCGATCGGCCTGACTAAACCACTAAACCCATATCGTCCTCCGCACAAGAGTCACCACACCACCTTCAACCACTCCACACACCCAGCGAGCCACACCCCGTAACGCCACTGCCAGGCGCCTCCAACATTGGAGCCTTCCAACCCTTCGACCCGTAATACCAGCCCATTGCTGCACCTTCAACGATCCAGCTCTCCACAGCCGCCACCAAGCAGGATGATACGGCCGCCACAACTGCTCCTGATGTTCTGCTCCTGACACGCGTACACGCTTGAGGGTAGTATGGTTGCGCTGTGAAGCTGAACCCCGTGGCGACGCTGGTGTGAGCGAACGCTCTAAATCTGAGCCAAGTCCGAAAACAACGACTCTGGGGTCACGGCTGGCCAAACCCGCGAAAATGGCGGCTGGAAGTGGAAGCGATGCAGACGAACTGAGAAGAAACTCGCCAGCATCCTCGGTTTGCTATATGGAATGCATAGATCCTTTGGAAACGGCTATATCCCACCAAGGGTCGTCGAACACAATGGAGGAGGGAACTGCAGAACAGGAAGTAAAGGACGCGGAGCATTCGGCTCTCAGGTTGCAACAAGACGATGAGTCTGACAGCACTCCTCGTTCAGAAGTGCCGTCCGTGGTAGATTCTTCAGTCGTATGGGACCAACATACTTCAGCCCAGCCAACTCAAACCGTCCCTTCGGAGCCGGGTTACTTCTCACCACAACCGTTACGTTTTTATCCCGCCAGGTTGCAAACTTCGATGACAGCTTTAACAGAACCTTCACCAACGCAAAACCTCAATGCGTCTACGACGTCTATCCATGTCCCGCGGCTCCCTTCCCTTGAGCATCCCGACAACCCTTCGACACCACTCGATCAACAGGATCGACCTATTGTTCAGAGAGACATTTCGAGTGCATCGGCCGCCAGCACCAACACGGTTAGAGCGGCGTCAACAGACCCAATCCACCAATTCACAACACTCCCAAAACCCCAGCGGGACGGTCCGCACTATCCCAATCAGTCATACGCTGCACTTCAGGCGCAACACTACCCACCACCATATTCATCACATATTCTGCGGACCCAAAGCTCCCATCCCTCTCATTATTCATCATTTTCTACAACTCAGATATCTACATTTGGTCTTGCCTACGACCAAGATCGTAGCATGGCCGATTCTGGCTCCAGGACTGTCGGTAACTCGCCTACAAGTAGCCCAGGACTTTTCAGTCCAACCAGTCCACCTCTTCGTCTTGGTCAGCAACCTTCTGAGGATCCTGGCTTTTACTCAAGCCCATACCTACACTACACGCACAGACAAGCCCCTAAAGAGTACGTGAACATTCTTCGTTTCTTGTCGCGGGCTCATTATAGCCTTTCCGAAACCTAAAGCAACTTCAAGCGCTTGCAGCTAACTTGTTAAAGGACTCATATCGCCGATGTGGACGTAGACCCTATCTCAGGCCGCAAAATCATCAACCAGTACGAAGTCATCGATGAACTCGGGCGCGGGGTACATGGCAAGGTCAAGCTTGGCAGAAGTCTCACAACGGGCGACTTCGTAGCTATTAAGATTGTCGATCGATACTCCAAGCGGCGTAGGCTTGGAAAGAACACTAGCCACGAAGATAAAATCAAAAGAGAAATCGCGATTTTGAAGAAGGCTCGCCACCCGAACATTGTCAGCTTACTCGAGGTCATAGACGATCCAAGTAGGAAGAAAGTCTACATAGTCCTAGAGCACGTTGAACTAGGCGAAGTAAAATGGCGAATAGAAGGTGCCAAGGAAATCGCCCTCGTCGAGTGGCGTCGGTATCATCGCGAATCAGAGGGTGTCTTTCACAATGATGCCGCCGCGATAGAAGACGAAAGGATCATAGAATCGGCACAGCGTCGGCGTGAGAGACGAGAGCGACGGCGATTAAGGGAACTGCATGATCGTCGACTAAGAGGGCCGGAAATTGAATCATGGAGTTTCGAGCATGGTGGAGACTCGGACTCGGACGCATCAAATAACGATCGAAGCTCTCGAGCCTCGAATACCCATGCGGATGAATCACCAGCCAACCACTACACATTCGAAGACCTCGACGATTCCGGGCACAGCAATGATGAAGGTAGTATGAACACCGCTTTTCGATCGCACACTCCCACTGCTAGTTCACCGCAAGATGATCAACACATAGATCTGACAGGCCTAGAAGGGACTATGTATGGCCCATATGATCCCGACATACCTCGTGGACGAACGCCGAGTGTAGCTGGGAGTTCCTGTTCTCACTTCGCAGATTTAGACGACACCAGCGGAATTCCTGAACACTTCCGCCATGTTCCCCTCATGACCCTTGATAGCGCTCGAGATGCATTCCGAGATACCGTGCTCGGTCTAGAGTATCTCCACTACCAAGGAGTTATCCATAGAGATATCAAACCAGCAAATTTACTTCAGACGAAGGAACATCATATAAAAATATCTGACTTTGGTGTCTCGTATCTTGGGAGGCAGGCACCCGAAGACACTACGGAAGACCAGTCTGAGTCTGAACAAGATGCGGATGAAGCTATCGAGCTCGCCAAAACCGTTGGCACTCCTGCATTTTACGCACCCGAACTTTGTCGGACTGATATCGATGCCGAGACCCCTCCAGTCACTGCCAAAATTGATGTGTGGGCTCTAGGGGTTACACTGTATTGCCTTGTGTTCGGACGCGTGCCATTTCATGACAACAATACCTTTGTCCTCATGCGTCTCATCACTGACACAGATGCATATATCCCCCGTTCCCGGCTCAAGGCAGTTGCTGAGAAGTCTAGCTCGAGGCCTACCTCGCACGGCCGACCGTACCACTTAATAAGCAGTAACAAAAGGGCGCCTCTCGATCTCGAATATGAAGCTGTTGACGATGATCTCTACGATCTGCTCAGGAGGCTTTTAATTAAAGACCCTCGCAAACGAATCACGCTCAAAGAAATTAAACATCATCCCTGGCTCCTTCAGGGTATCGACAACAAGGTTGCTTGGGTTGAAGAGACAGATCCTAAGAGGCAAACTCAAGGTAGGAAGATCGAGGTATCAAAGGACGAGGTTGAACAGGCCGTTGTTCCTATCAGCATCATTGATCGAGTGCGTTCCGGTCTTCGCAAAACTGTTGGCGCTGTCTTGAATATCGGAACTCGTGGAGGATCCCGAAGGCGTGCACAAAGCTCGGCAACCCCCACAGAAACAACGCACCTATCTACAAATTCATCCAGCAGTACCATTAGTCAGGATGGTCGGAGAGATGCTCGCAGACCCAGCCTCGCGGTTAACGAATCGATTTTCGCGGCACTGAAGAGTTCAAGAGAAGGTGAACACCCTCTATCCCAGAGCGTTACAGCAAGCCCAGAGACCAAAGAACAGACACAGTTCTTTGAAGGAACGAATTCAAGACCTCACTCGCCCAGCCACAGCGCCGAAAGCTCCGAGCACCCAGCGCCTCTTACAGGATTGACCAGACCACTACCGCCTGAACGAGCTCAGTCTACTATGTCTACCATGTCTACTGCTACTTCGGTAAGAACCATTAGGCAATCAGATATTCCATATGCAGCTGGTACAACATCACCTACGCTGTCGCCAGGTCTCCCTGGCACCACGCTAACCCTCGATACACCGGGTGGATCCAATCTCGGCGGGATTTTCGGTGGAGTCCCTCGTCGGTTAATGAATAGCGTCAGAGGTCGAGAACGAGGCAACAGATCCCGAAACGAGCATAACAGAGCGAAGTCTATTGACCATCTTGTTACTGGGGATGATGACCCTCACGGAGGCCCGAGTATTGCGTTAAGCAATGCGTTTGCCGCCGGCCATGTTGACCAACCTGCCATCCTCAAAGAACCGTTGCCACCATACAGCTTCCCGGCAAGCCCTGCGAACGCACTATCAGAGCACCTCTATCCTGACCCAATAGATCGGGCACCATCGCGACAATCGTCAATATCCTCTGCTTCCTCTCGCCTGAATCATGTATACACGGCTCAAGACGATCGGTCAATGACTCAGAGCTCAGGTGGATATCCCTTCCCCTGCCTCCAGCGAGAGACTTCCGACGACCGATTCAATCGCGCAAAAGATGAGCTTGTGCGTCGGAGGGTACTAGAAGAGAATCAATTTCGAGAAAGGCCACACTCGGCAGTGTATCCGCGACCCCCAAGCGCATTAAGTCAGACGGCTTGCCCCCCAAGCCCTGACGATGAGATTTTCTACCAGAGACAGAGACTGGACGACTTATTCAGCCAGCAGCATCCAAGCCATAACTCTTCCATCGAGAATAGTCCCATAAGTTATCCCGTGAGCGTCAACTCACTCCAGTCCAGGACGTTAACATCGAGTTCTTCCGAGGACCACTTTACCTCCATGTCACAATCAACTTCCAACCCCTCAATACCGTCCGTAATCTCCGCAAACTCGTCAATAGCCCCCGAAGATGGTCTATTAATGGAACCAGTCAAAGAAGTTGTTGCCCGTGCATCGGACGACACGTTGAATCCAAATGCCATTACTAGTGAAGATTGCACAGGATACGAGGGTGATGTTTTCGAAAGCGGCGATGATAATGAAGAACAAGAAGACTCGGATGACGATTTTATCGTCATGACTCGGAAGAAGAAAGGCAAGGAGGGCCTTGAGAGAAGCAATACCATTTCCAGCGCTGAACTTTCGCGACACTGTGTACGACGAGAATTAGCTTCTGCGTGCCGAAGAAGATCTACACGCAGCGGTAGCAATGGAACCGTTAAGAAAATCCGACCTTACGAAGACACGGACGACGAAGATCATCACAGAGATCCATCATCGGAAACCATATAAAAAATAACTTTTCCCTCCTCACGAAACACACGAACACGACATATTTCATGACATGTAGGCAGGCCTCCTCTGACAGCACACTCCATGTTAAGGAACGTGGTCACACCCATATTTATTTTATTGCTGTCACGAATCGCATGCACTTGTCATTGGCCACGAAGACTACTGGTCATGTACAGTTTTCCTAATTATTCTTTTATTTTTATTTCTAGCGAGGGAGTCAAAAGGGTGAAACAAGCGGCGAAACGGGTTGAGAATGCCCTTGGGACAGCAATGGAATGGAAATCACCTTCCGGGATATCAAACATCGGCGTAGAATTTGCAAATGCATGGGACGGTTTACATTTTGATTTTATGAATTCTGTGTTCATTTCCAACCTTTTTCCTGAGCATCATAGACTCCTGAACTCTTACTCCTCTCCATTTTCATTGAAGGGCTCATTTCGCGCTTGATTGGTGCATGCTCCTGCTTGTGCTTGTACGGAGTACCTCTCGCATCCCCGCAAGGGAATTCGCCCAGACGAAAATGTCGATGTGTGCGTCTGGAAATGGGCGCCGTTTGTGGGGAATCGTTAATACCGCAATTTCTGTAACCCCCCTTTTTTTTTAACACGCTTTTTCCCCCACTTTGGTGTGTGGGCGTTGATACATTCGGAAGGGCACAGTAAAGTATGTAGTCAGCGCGTTAGCGGAACGAGTGGGGCGTGTGGCAGGGCGCCTCAAATGCAGCAAGCTGGATTGGGCAAAGGCTGATCGGTGTGCCATACTCTCGCCGTGATTGTGATGACTATATATATTAGTAGCGATATGTCCGTGCTCCGTGCTTATGGCAACTGCCTCTTTGCTCGAGTGTTCCCACTTCCCCGGCCCTACCCTACAGGCGTTCCCCCGGAGTTGGGGTCCGAGCAATATGGAGTATTGGCGACTCTCTTATGCGCATCGGGCTGAGGGTGTTGTGAGACAGTTCGCTAATCCTTGACAAAAGTAGGAGGGATCTGTGGTTGGAGGGTCGACTACCAGGCCGCTGGAGAGGGAAATGCTAGAAGCTCCAACAACACCGATTAGCTTGATCTGCGGGATCTGATGGTGAGACGCATTTAGAGGTGTGGGTGGCTGGTGGTTGCGCTTTCATGCATTACGTCTTCTGGGGAAGGCTAATAACACTAAACCTTGGCGGGGCTTGCTGATAGTAGCTGAATATAGATTATTCCGGGTCTTTGGTCTGTCACATCCGTCCCGCTTTTCAAGTTCACAGTTTGGATATTGTTGAAGGGATCCTTGATATTTTCTTATTTGAAAATGCAAAGAGACCGTTTTTGTGAACACGGCGCCGGGGTTTGTCAAATTGCAAAGACTAGGGTTTGATTTCCAATAGTCATACTCCTAGAATGCGACGAGTAGACTAAAGCGGCGCATCCAATGCATATCAGATAGGATTTAGGTAGTGCTGAGTCAGTAGTCAGTCGCTGAGTTGGTAAAGCGGCAGCAGATTTCAATGCCACTAATATTGGTGGCCATCACTGGGGCTGGCATAGAGTCTTAGGGAGGTTAGCTATATGAGAGAGCTGGGTCTCAATTGGCCAAAATCAAGAGTCGCAAGATGTGTTCCATTTCCTGCCTACTAAAGTAATTACTTTCTTGTTTTCTTCCCTTCGGCAACGAGAGACCTCCACCAGTCCCCCCTCATTTTGATTTTGCAGAGGCTGTCTTTCAAAGGACGGGACCTGTTCTCCAAAATCTATAAAGTTGAAGTTTTCAATCCCCTGGCTTCCGTTGGATTGAGAGATATGATACTAAGGTTGAGGGGACCTGATACTATGCCCATATACACCGGCCTAGTTTTACTTTGATTTTCCGAATAAATGAATTTTGGGTTGGGAAATGATTCTATCAAGCTTTGTAGATTCTTAGGAAAGTCTTATTAAATACCTTAAACTTAGCACTACGGTAAGTGTTTTATATTTCAACCCTGTCTAGTCATATCCTGTCATGAAGAGTCCCAGCAGAGAAGGTTATCAACACCATAAGACACGATGTAACTTGAAATCCTTCAGAAACATTCCCACGGGCAACGGACCAAATAATGCCAAAGACCAAGCTAATAGCTAGAAATACCAATCCCACCGCGCAGACCTTTGTCCAATTGATCCCAGGCACAAGATGCAAACCCCATCCTTGGGCACAACGATCAATCTCGCAGATACGAAGCTCATTCTTGCGTTTCCTAGGGATCCGTTTGGCCAAAAATAGCACGGTATCGGCGTCATAAGGACACTCGAACAGATGAGTGAGGAGGTTGCCTGCGATCGGCGGGTCCGTACCAATCTCTGCAGGATAAGGCACATAATCTGGAGAGTCGGGTATAGGACGACTCCCCCTGACGTTGACAAGATTATTCCGCAATAACTCAAAGCGTACAAACCGGATATCTTGGATCTTCCGAATGGACAACAACGATGACCATTTGTCAACTTTACATTGCCGTAAATATAGCTCTTTCATGAATGCGAAGAAATCTTGATCAGACGTTAAGTCATCAGCTCTGCCTTGCAATAGCCTTGGCGCACTTCCTGATTTGACATGAGCGCACAATAGAAGAAACAATAATTCACCGCCCGACGCTGCTGATGTTGCTGCCTGGGATTGAATCCCAACAGCTTGAGCCCTGGTTACTGGCAATTGCTCTTCGTCAGATCTTTTGAAAGAATCCCAGAAACGTCGGGGAGCGTTAGTAATCCATGAACAGAGACCAGAAGAGTCAGCTCGTCTGCCAGCGCCTTGCCGTTCTCTGAGCCCATCAGCTGATTGATTGAAGTGATTGACTAATTGTCGTTCGAATTCCAGCACTGCTCCAGGGACAAGTTCTTTATAGTCGTCATACATTGGCTTGCCACATCGACAAGCCCACCGCACCCTGACTTTCCCATGTTGACTCGGGGCTTCAAAGATCTTGCGGAGTCTCAGCGACATTTGAAACGTAAGCAGAGATATGGTTGGCCGGATAGAGAACCGTGGAACCCAATTGGATGCGTCTGAATTTCCTTCGGGAGGTTGTGAGATTGTGTCGACTTGCTCCAGGAGCTTGGCTTTGGTTGAATTATCTGAAAACGGCCTTCTATTTTCAAGTCGGCGGAGAAACAGTTGAAACGCTTGTCCTTCGTAAAGAAACTTTCTCGCCTGGGACAAGTTGGGCATTGTATCCATCTCTTCTCCATCACTGATGTCATCCACAATTTCATTCTCAGTTTCTGCTTCAATCGATTTCTGTATACGTTTTGTGAGGTGATCCTCAATTGTCTTGGATTTGCCCACCTGCTGGCTTTGCAGATTATCGAACTGAGACGGAGCAAGAACAAACCCTAAAAGGGACAGAATTTCCCATGCTAAATAAGACACTTGCAAACGAATGAGCCTGTATGAATCCTTGTGGACTTGTGTTGATGCTTCTCTTTTTAGATCAAAAGAATATCTCCGAAGGGTATCAATGAGAAGATGTCGAAACGTCTCATTGACTACTGTGTCAGTACTTAGATAGCCCAGCAAAAGGGATCTCAGGGTTTCGTTGCTCGCCAAATCAGTTGCAATTTCGTGCGCGAAACCGTGAAGAACATTAGTATTGTTGGAGGGAGAAGACGATCCATAAACGCTGTCCTGGGGCGGTAACTCTGGAGCCGTTTCAGGGGTGGGATCTTCTTCAGGGAGGTTCCATTCGGGTTTCTCGAGGCCTTTCGATAAGCTATCCTGGGAGGTCTTGATGGCGTCCTCGGGTGCCTCAAAGTCTTTCAATAAATTATCCTGAAAAGTCGTGGGGACGTCCTCAGATAGATCCGGCAGAGCGCGCTGAGTCTCGTTAGCAGGCTAAGATGATGAATGGTTCTAGGCCCATACCGCGTCTACCGAGTCTACCACTTTCACGGTTTCTATAGTACAACTGCTACATCTCCAATGTGTACAATTACAACAACCTGGGTTTAGAGCGATTAACATTGGGCCAAAGCTGCATAGACAGCAGTAATATATACTGTCCATATGCAGTGTGTCGTATACCTGATGGCTATGGAATAAAGTGGAAGTTGAAGTAAACGGTAAACGCAAGGTGGATTCTGTATTAACCCTTAAATAAAACTAAGAGCGGCTACAAGATGTTTAAATAGTCCTCAGCCAGGGGAAGAGTATCGTACTGCCTTATGGCGTATTCGTTACAGTTAGAGAATTGATTGGCGCCTAAACGAACGCTGGCCTTTAAGTCACCACAAGGCTGAATTTCGCCTTACCTCTAACATAGCCTCTTCCATAATCAGTCAGAGCATAAAGGTCAGGCAATGAATGATTGGGTTAGCGCAAGGGGATATCAATTGAGTATATCCTGATGTATATCGAAGAATAACTAGATATATATTATTATATATAACTAAATTGACTATCTATTAGGGTCGGTTTGAAATCTGGAAAAATTGTATACGATGGCATATTGGTAAACTTTAATGAACCAACATTGAATACTATCACAAATAAATGAAACTGCAATACATACAGAGCCAGCGTATAATAAAGCACACAAATGGTGACTATGCCGCACTAACACTAACCGTGGTCTACTTTGGCTACCCACATACTTGACTGTTTAGGACAGAGTCAGCCTGACATGTCTATACCTTGCCATTCTTCGCCTACCTCTAAGGATCATGCGATGCCCTGCGTGTTCACGAAAACACATTGGAACTGCTACCGTATGAATCTTCTCCTTATGGATATATCTTTTTGACCCTTCTTACCCTGACATTACTAATGTACATGTACACTGGGAAGAGCTGATGCGGCGCGGTCCTTTCCTTGTATTTCCGTACCTCCGCAATTTGGCAATTCCCGCGCAGTGTGAGATGTATCCTGCCGCAACTCATAGAGTATTCTAGGAGGTCGGATACATCCGACTGACGTTTCCCCATTGACGAGCTTGGATTTTCGAGAGCGAAGGTTGTGCGTAGTTTCGTCATTGGCGTAAGATTGGATGGCGTTTTTGGTGGAGGTACCCCTTGGGGTTCCGGCTGTGGATTTGACATTGACGGATTTATGTTTTTTAATATACTTGGATATTCTACTACCTTCGTGTCGAACAATTCCACGCGCAGGATTTGGTTTAAACGGCGCAAGTGAAGTTTCAGACTGTGGTTGGAGTATCTCCGTATGATCTTTATCATGATCGCCACTCTCGCTGCGATCTGGAGTGATGGGGATGGCCGATGGGAAATAGTTGGATGATGTCAATTGGGGAATGCTTAGGCTTGATATTTGGTGATCGGTACCCGAATCGTTGGTTACATCGCAGTCTGACAAAATGTCACTGTCTTGGGTGGCCGTTCTGGATAAAGTGAAACTCTCCCCAGAGATAATTTTAAGTTGACTAAAGATCGATGTGCGATGTACATCTCGTGCCCAGTCAAAGATGTAGTCGACAAGCAGAAGCAGCGTAAGTGCGTGGTCATTAAATTTTAAACACCCAGACCACTGATGAGATATTTCCTGGTTCACAGAATGAGCTTGCAGACCTAGAATTCTCATTTCTCTAGACTGCGTGCGACTCACATAACTTGAATTCCCCTTCTTGTCTTTTTCAATATAGCAAATATAAATACGCCAGTCGGCCCCTCTGTATGCAAAAAACCAAACCATAGGACATGTGGGCGGGCTTATACCATGTTTGGCGCTTTCGTTTTGAAGTCCTTCCTGGAGTTTAAGAAGTGTATAGATAGTGAACTTTGTTTGAGCTTCTATGTCGCCGAAGCCATCTGTGCTTTGCTCCGACTTTGCCTCGCAAACGAGAAATGGAAATATTATCGGATGACTGACGCTCTTCACGAAAGACTTACGGACAGGATCCGGACAGTAACTCTTGGCAGTAACTTTACTGTCCGAATCTTCTGCTAAGTTTCATTCTGCCGGTGCAAAATTAGTGGCTTAGAGCTTATTTATTAGAGTTATAGCTTAATTTAGCACGGCCTACCCCCCAAAGGCACCTCTGCGCCG
>Ga0307507_10003808_pt1 | contig 28192 bp, 27 predicted proteins | sample 7_EM_MG_FD_207223 | JGI IMG/M metagenome (GOLD analysis project Ga0307507, IMG submission 207223) | Populus trichocarpa ectomycorrhiza microbial communities from riparian zone in the Pacific Northwest, United States - 7_EM | ecosystem: Host-associated > Plants > Roots > Unclassified | place...
CCGTTTGGGAAACCTCCCTGGCAGTTTGGAAATACCTAAAGTCTGGTTGGGTTATATGAGAATTCTAAAATATGTATTATCAATGTAATTTCCTGATATTGGCTTGACTTACTTACTTACACGACAGTACCATAGAGTTTGATCACTGGCAGTCGAGGTCAAGCTGCGTGAGAGATGCAAAAGCATATTCGAGCCATGGAGAAGCTGCCAGAGTGCGAGAGTGGTCCGGGCGCCTGACATTTCCCGTGCTGTTTGTTTCGCCTACTCTCCTTTGTCCGTGAAAAAATAAATACCTTAGGCAAGTTTGTGCAGCTGCCTAAGTCGCCAGAGTCTAGCTCTACTGCGTGGAAAAACGAAAAAATATATATAAAAATCCCCTTTATCTGCGTCTGCTGTCTCCCTCAGTCTCTGCCGCCACCCATCACTTACCATTGGCAACCGAAACACCCTCTAGAACGAAGCGAGTACCGTACGGCTAGGGTCGGTATGGTACTGGGTCCAGTGTACTGGGAAAATAGTTGTGATAAACTCTCTAGTTATTGATTTAATTATAACCAGAAAGTATTGGAGGGGTGAGTGGAGTCTTGTCGGGACGGATAAGGGAAAGTCGTGTACGTTTGGATCACAGCCATAGACTAGGGGGAAAGCGCTGTCGGTTGCCCTCTAGAACCAATTACACTCAGCGAAATCTAGATTACAAGAGTGCAAGGTGGGGCCTAAAAATTATAGAGCGGCACCGTATAGTTAGTAGTTGAGTGAGAAACAAAACCCATTCCACCAGCATAACTTAATCAGCAAAGAATCAAAGCTCATAATCCACTCTTTGTAGACAAACGTTGGTTGCAAATAAATAAATTTTCTGATATCTTTTCTCTTCCAGTGCACCCCCACATGATTTCCCACGCCGACTGACTCTTCGGGGGATTTCTGTCCCTGCTGCAACTATAATTCGCTCTATTTTCCCCAAGGAATGTGTTAGAAGCAAATTTCGGACACCATATGTATGCTGTGCATTTAGAACATTCAAACCAGCCTCACCTCTCCTTCGCCGGCCAGACGTTTCTCAGGCCCGTCCTATGGAAGCCTCACGCCTTCCCCACAATCCCCAGAAAGCAAGACTCATTCCCCACCCCCTTCTCTCACTCTAACAATAGAAAATAAGAAACCTGAAGATTTATCTCTTTCCGTCAGATTAGAAGGTTCAGTCGCAGCTTTGGGTCGGGAACTGGGCTAGGGGATTGAATCAGTTGTGCAAGAGTCCGAGCACCGCGTTTGCACAAATAAAGTCAGGCGATACGTGCTCACAAAAAGGAACATAGGGACTGGCTGCAGGGCCAGTATGACAAACGAAATGTCTTCTCCCTCAGATGGCCCCCGTCCAGCTCATCCACCGAAGACACAATATAAAAAAAGCAAACATTTTTGTCAAAGGATTTCAGATCGGGTAGCTGCTGCTGCGGAGATAATTATACGATGCGTAACGATGCGTAACACACCATGAAAGACAGCCCTAAAGTGCGAAGTCTAATCAGGAGAGCATAAAATTCAGTGCAGCGGTGTGACCAATCGCGCGAAAAGGCTGCTCTTCGCTCCGTTTGAGCATAGAACAAAGGAAGACTGGGTGGTTGAGGAGGGCGGGTTCGTACCTACTGCATCTCCTCGAACAAAAGCCACGAACTCGTTTTATTTCGATTCTCTTTCTTCCCAGGATGGCAGTCACCCTTCCAGAACAGAAGTTGATAGAGGATCAGAGGCGGTTATGGCAATGCCAAAATGGTGAGTGACGGGAATGGGGAAATGATTTTGAACGGCTTTCCAGGCCTATCTCCGCTCGAGGGTTTCCAGCAATCAACTTAAGGAATAATTTGTGTGACAGTCAACTAGGGGGTAGCTTCCGAAACAAGATTCGGACCCTCACCAATTTGGCAAAATTGTGCTTTCTCCATTTTCAAATAGAAAAGTCACCGGACGAAAAAGGGCTGACCCATTCTCTTTTGCCACCGAGTTCGGAGTCCTGATACGAAGCCCTAATGAGAAGAACCAAGAATCTCGGGCCAGGTAAAATTGGCTTACTTTTCTCGGCTGCATGACGTCTCCCTAGGTATAATGTCGGGCCTTAGATGTTCTCGCCTTGTTAGTAAAATCAAAATTAAAAAACCTCACCCCATCACCGCTGTAGACTAGGCATAATACCTTCTTCTGTCCTACCAACAACTGTGACATGATCTTCAGTCAACTCGTGAGCACGATAATAGTACATTATCGTGCGAGCTCAATGTGCTTTCGGTTCTTCGCCCAACTACAAGACCGCTCGAGTCAACGAGAAGGGATCAAAGGCGACCAATCCGGTACCATCAACTTTAAAAGGGTTGATTACAGTCCCGCATTCTAACGATAGGATCTCCTCTGTTCGCGGACAAATAGCAATCTTCGAACAGTAATTAAAATGAATAAACAAATAAATAAATACCTGAAGATGCAAGGAACCTATATGCTTGCTACCTTTCAACGTTCACGATCTTTCCGTCGCCGGTTGACGGGAGATGGAGAGGGTTTTTTTTACCTTGTCGCTTTCTCAGCACAGGCCACCTCTTGTACCCATCCACCATTGCCACATCACAAAGTATCGCTAAATTGAGCTATAGCAAAACACAAGGCGACAGCGCAATTTCAAAGATGCCCGCAGGTGGCGACTGAGGAGACCCATTCTCGTTATCGTGATCAGGAGCAAACCCATGTAAAAGCATTTCGTAGGCTTCCCAGAATTATCACCAGCCCTTGAGGCACGTATAATATAGTAGGCCACGTCCACTCATACTCGGATGTGTCCATTAAAATAGGAAAACGCAGCCCTTGTCTCTAATAAAGGATTGTGTCCCTTCGTCTATACCGAATTTCACTCACGTTTAGCGCGGTGATAGGCAAGACCACACTCTGACCAGTTCGAATAGCACCTATTAAAGGGATGGGCTCACTCATAGAGAGCTGGCCTAGCCAATCGGTGAACTTGGCCTCCCCCTAGTTGAAGATAAACCACCGTCCATACCTCCCAGAGTTAGGATGTGGAACAAAGCCAATGCCTGAAAACAGTTCTCTAATTTTTACTAGCACATACCCTTTGCACCAACTTAAAAATCAAAAATTTTTAGTAGTAGGTATAGGAGCAAATAACCAAGATGTCCTAGAAGCAACTTTCTGTGCTTCTCTGGGGTGAGAATAACACCTTTCGGGGATCGACATAAGTCAATCTAGGTAAGCCCGTTATTATTGGCAAGGCGTGGGGACCAGGTGCGGGTGCACAGAGCATCGAAATCCGGACGGTATTTTTGACTTGTCCTTCGTCGCAAATACCAAATTTGCTAAAAGATACAATCGTGGGAACACCCAAGTACACAGTCGCCATTGATTAGCTTACGATTCGACAAATCAGAGGTGAGTGTGTATTGAGGGGGGTTGTGTAGTTGGGTACCCCAATTCTAAAGGGCCAATGGCCTGCTACATAGTATGGAAGATTTGCGGGGGGGAGCGGGTTGGTAAGTGATTTTCCATGCGGGGACGATTATGCCGTCTGTCGAGGTACCCGTGGCATGAGGGAAAAGTTGGTTGAGCGACGAGATCGTTGGAGCGGGAGAACGACCGTTTTCTCCATGTTTCTAATTGCAAGCTCGCCAAACCCATGGCGTGGATCTCCCCGATGAAATGCAATGGTGATGTCGAAGTGACAGCTCAGTAAAGATGCCCTCCGCAACCTTACCGTATGTATGTAGGTATGTATGTATGTATGTATGTACAAGGTACAGGTCGCAGGGTGTACAATGTAGTGCTCTCAGAGATGGTTGTTAGGACTCATTCTGTGAGGGTTGTGTGCATTTTGAGAATCGGGAGTTGGATGAGAGTAGATATCGCAGATGGTGAATGTAACTTAATATATCATACCATTAAAGTAGTAGAACTGGAACAGAGGGCGAATGGTTGCGGAAGTCTATAAACTGCTCCATAGTGCGGTAGAATATGGTCCGGTCTTTCCCAGAGCTCTCGTGGAGATGAGACGTCTGCGGTCACGTGTGCCTCAGGAGTTACGGGTAATTCTGGCATGGATTACTGAAGTTATGCCCTTAACCTCACCAGAAAAGATTAACGTTCCCGGTTCACAACATTCGATTCCACCAACCTCCATTCACTCTTCAACCCCCCACAACCCAGATTTGACAACTGTTGATCACGACATACCAACATTTGCCCACACACTTGTACACTCCGTGCCCACCAATACATTGTTTCACCGCTACCTGTCGAGCCATCCAATTATCAATCATCCTCGCCTTATCCCTGCACAGATTCCTGCCATCCCCTCTTATCCCACAAACCAAAAAGTTGCGGCATACTCCGGCATAGTCACCTACTCCATTTATCCTCTCCCCGTCTTCTATACAGTCATTGAGCTTCTGCTATTATGTCTGTACTGCTAGAGCTCGGGGAGACAGGTGACATTGTCATTGATCTCCTTGTAGACTACGCTCCCAAAGCCTGCGAGAACTTCCTCAAATTGTATGTACCTCTCCGAGCTCTCACATAAACTCACCCCTCCCTCCCCACACACCTCTCCTCCATGTTTCTTGTTCTAGAGCGGGTATCCCCGCCACGGGAACCTGCAATCAAAAATACGAACCGACTAATGCTCTAATTGTCACCGGTGGCTATCTCCAGATGCAAAATGAAATATTACAACTTTTCTCCCATTTATAGCGTTCAGAAGGATTTCTCTTTCCAAACCGGCGACCCCATTGGGCCTCCTCAGTCAGATGGGGGTTCATCGATTTGGGGCCTTCTAGAGGGTCCTTCCAAGCGCCTGTTTCCGGCAGAGTTTCATCCAAAATTGAAGCACACGGAACGTGGTACCGTGAGCATGGCTACCGCTCCTGGTAGAAATCCAGATGAGCGGGTGAGTGGAAGTCAGTTTATCATCACTACAGGTGACGAGTTGGATTACCTGGACGGAAAGGCTGCGATATTTGGCAAGGTAGTTGAAGGCTTTGATACTCTAGAAAAGATCAACAATGTCTTCTGCGACGGCGAAGGAAAGCCGCTAAAAGATATCCGAATACGCCACACGATTATTTTAGAGGACCCATTTGATGACCCTGACGGTTTAAGAGAGCCATCTCAGAGCCCTGTCCCATCAAGTGCTCAATTAGCTACCGTGAGAATTGGGGAGGATGAAGAGATCAAGGAGGATGATGACCCTGAAGCAGCCGAGAAATTAAGGAGGGAACGAGAAGCAAGGGCACAAGCCCTGACATTAGAGATGGTTGGTGATCTTCCATTTGCGGATGTCAAACCACCAGAGAACATTCTCTTCGTTTGCAAACTAAACCCCGTTACTCAAGGTTTGTCCGATGATTCACTTGTTAGATTTCAAAATATTAACTCGCTTTAGATGAGGATCTTCATTTGATTTTCAGTCGTTTTGGAACCATCCTGTCGTGCGAAGTTATCAGAGACAAGAGAACCGGCGATAGCCTTCAGTACGCTTTTATTGAGTTTGAGGACCAAAAGGCTTGTGAGCAGGCCTACTTTAAAATGCAAGGAGTATTGATAGATGATCATAGGATTCATGTCGACTTCTCGCAGAGTGTAAGATTACCCCATTATTCCTCCCTCGTCCCTTACTCGGTATGCTAAGATGATGCGTTCCGCCAGGTGTCCAAATTATCCGACACATGGCGATTAGCCACCAATGCAAAACGTCAAAATACGGCCAATGCACGTGGTTTTGGTGGATCTAACCAATTGGAGAAGAGACACCAATACAGGGAAGGTAACAACAAAAGCCAGAGCAGTAGTGGTAACACAGGATATGTGTTTGATCTTGATGTCTCGGCGCGTCTCCGAACGTCGGCCCCATCAGAGAGAGACGACCGAGGCCCCAAAGGTGATAGACACAGAGATAGGGGCAGGGAAAAGCACAGAGAAAGGGACAGAGGCAGGGAACATGGGCGTGAAAGAGATGGCGGAAGATCCAGGCGAGAGCGAAGCCTCAGTAGCCATGCCCGCCACGATCGGGAGAGAGATTCCTGGAGAAGGCAACGAAGCCGGAGCCCAAGGAGGCGCTATGATCGTGATAGATATTAGATGCCCCGGTGACCTTAACGATAAGTCATAAGCCAAAGGAGAGTTTGACCTGCGTCTCTAATACCTACCGACACAGCTAAGGAAACCGGATATCTACAGCTCTTCACTATTATACAAACGCATATCAGAGTGAGTAAGTGTAGAGAAGGAGTATCGCTCAATTTTCTTCCGTCAGATGTTTTTAAATACCCTGCAAACTCGTTGCAAGCCCCGCTCAGACTTTGTGATTTGTGACAGCAGAAGCAACAACGCATTGAACGTATCTCACCTCACCATGAGTGATGTCAAGTGATGCTCGTCATAGGCCTCCCCCTCCTTTCCGCCTCCGCCACAATCCCCTTTTCGTGCCCCAACAGCGTCGTTTCCCATCCCACTCGCTCGCTCGCTCACTGGCAGTAACGACAAGCCATCCAACTTAATTCCTCACCTTGCCAGGATATGGATCGCTCTAGCCCTTATCCTCCTTCTTTGACCTACCGCCACAAGAAAATAGAATCTGACGCAGAACGGCACTCGCCTGCTCGAGCACAACCCACGGTAATACAATGACATATTCCTTCCCTCCCTCACCCTCATCCCCTACCCCCCGGCACCCGTAAAATCCCAAAAGCAAATACCATATCATACCTACCGTACTTATCCCAAGCAAAAAGTATCCAAAAGCAGGGATTGGCAAAATATATGGCGAAAAATCCGTGCATATGACAAACTCACAACTCGTATTTTTCGGATACTTCGTGCCTGAGGGCAAAGTACTCGTACGGTATCCCTCTTCACACATCCATGCATGCATCTCCCGCCAAAAAACTCCCATTCCAGTCCACCATACTAAATGACATGTAAACTTTTCCTCTTCCCTTCCCCTCCCCTTCTCCCTTTCCTTTTCTTTTCTTTTTCAAAACCTTTCTTTTTTCTTTTTCTTTCTCCCCTCCGACGAGACTCCGAGACGAGATATAGAGAGGCAGCCTTCCATTTCACGGGTTTGTGTGTGCATCGTTACGAACGGTCTGGATTATGCCCGGGGTTTGTTTACCGCATTTGGAGATGACGAGTGATGGATTGTGGATGGATTGCCCCAGAACGCGGGCTGGGGATTGGATAAGAAGTAGAGCCGAGTGAGGGGGCGTGATTTGCCCGGGTGGATGCATTGTTTGGTGGGGCGGGGTTTTCAAGGGGTGCGCGAGGTATAGGCGCTGCTTCTTTGTCGCTTTTGGAGAGGGTGAGGGATTGGTTTACTGTCTCCGGTTATTTTCTCACTAGTTTGCGGGGCGTTTTTGTTTTTGCTTGGGATATGGTTGTGTGATCAAGTTTGTTGCGGTAAGTCTTTTGGCGAGTCTACTGTACTGTACTATCATAGCGCTAGTGAAGATTGTGATATCAAGGTACATATGATACACTCCCAATCTGATGGGGCCGCCTCTTTTTGTTGTAGAAGGAAAACATTTGAGGTTCGTTATTATGATGGTGGTATTTCGAATTGAAATGAATATATGATGGCACCGCACAAACCTTTATCAATAGATATATACAAAAAGAAAAAAGAGAAAACTAACAATGTTATTCACATCTCGTAGCGTAGATATACAGAATCCCCAGGTCGTTTATCCGGCTCGTTCCCTCCGAGGCTTCTTCCGTCGTTTCTCGACCCCTAACAAACTTCCCTCCATAGACACCTTATGGCCCATTGCCTTCACCGCTTCAACCTTAAACTTTCTAAAGGCTTCTACTTTCTTGCCATTCCCATCCACCCAATATCCTTCATCCACTCCTGCACCCTCTCCTCCCTCTCCCACATCTGCTGCCTCCCCACCGACCCCCATTCCCCCCATTCCCCCCTCAACCCACTTCCACCCCTCCGGGATCCTTTCCCTAGGAATGGCCACATTCCACATATTCTCGACAAGCAGCCCCACATGACTAGCCCCCGCCATATTGACCCACCCCTTCAGCAGCATCCCCTTCACCGGCCGCCAAACCAAAAACTCGACAAAAACCCAAACATGCGCGAAGGGCGACTCGCCCACGATCCTAGCGCAATCGCTCTCAAATGATATATTCCGGTAGGCAAGCACGACCCCGTTGACGGGCTCGAAGTAGGACATTAGCAGCGGGTCCAGGTGGTCCTTTTGTATACCAGAGAGTGGGGTTGTGTGTGGTGATTGGGGGGTGTTGTATGAGTATTTGGGGGAAAGTGTTAGGTAGAGGCTCGCCCTAATTGCGTGGTAGGGGGTTTTGTTTGCGGGCGAGTCGGTGGCGGCGACGGCGGAGGGGGAGGATGGTGCATTATTGTGGGGTTTTGAGGAGGAGGAAGAGGTGGTGGTACGGGCTTTTTTAGAGGTCCTCGGGGAGGGATCAGCAAGGCGTTTGCGCTTGCGATCTTTGTCACTCTTTTTGTGATTGCGGTCGCGGTGTTTTATTGGAGTTGACATTGTGGTGGGAGTAGCCTCGAATTGAGTTGATCGAGAATTAGATTGCGTTGAGTTGAGCTGGAAGAAGTTGGTATGATATGATTGTTGGCCAGAGAGGAAATAAACGGTTCGAACATTAGTTTAAATGCCGGGTAACCTTGACCCCACTAGCTAAAAAGGGTAAGATGCAATAAACCCATAGCTGTCCGTAGACCAAACACACAAGGTGTCCAAGTCCAGGCTGGCTTAAGCCTCCCAATAGCAACAACCTAACTGCAATCACCATTCACTCATTCCGCCTGTTTTCATCGTCGCTCCTTTACAAACACAATCAGCCACCATGTCTGCCCTATTATCATTTATCGGCTGGAGTTTTCTCCCTTCAGTAAGCCCTCCCGCTCCCCGTTCCCCCCTCTGAACCGGCTAACAAACAATCCCACAGCTAGCCACCTCCTCCCTCCTATCCTTCTGGTACCGCCTAATAACCCGGGCGGGTGATCCCCGTCCTCAGCCAGGTACGCCAACCTACGCAAAAGCCTACAGGCGCATCAACTTCCTAGTGATAACCCTCTACCTCCTATACACTATCTACGAATCCTACAACACCATACTTCTCCAGCCAAACTTCTACAAGCTTCTGAGCGCAGGAATGCGTGCCAACGACCGAGAGCTGAAGGGGAAATTCCGGCGACTCACGGTGATGTATCATCCCGATAAGGTCGGCACGCAGGGGGAGGCATACTTCGTCATGTTGAAAACCGCCTACGATACGCTTCTCGATCCTGTCAAGAGGGTGGCGTATGATCGGTTTGGACCAGATATACTCGAGTGGAGGCATTGTTCGAGTACTTATGATTACCTGATTCGCGGGGTCACGATGATGGTACCATATTATTTGGGAAGCGCACTCGTTTTGGTTATCTTGAGTGTTCTCGGGAAGATGGAATTCGGGAGATACGTGAGTTTGCCTTTAGCCCTGCTTTAAAGCTGAAGCTCCTGCTGATATACCGCATTTTGATGTACAGTGGCGCTTCTACACATTCTTTTCCATGATGGTTCTCGAAGCCCTCGTCGTGACTCGGCCGTTCCACCATTTCACACGAATCCCCATCTTGAATACGCTCCTACCCTTTGAACAACTTGCCCTCGCCCGTAAGATCCTCTTTACAACCTTCATCGCAATCTCCCAGCTCGCGCCGCTTTTCCAGCAAGGTCGTGTCATCACTGGTCCTCTGACTGCGGAAGTGCTAGATCCACATCTGGACCGCATGGCAACGCTCCTTCACAGGACCGATGCTGAGGCTTCCACAATACTCACTCAAGAATTGCTCCCGTTCGATGCAGATCCTGGGATGCAGCAGATGCTTAAGAAGAAGTTGGAAGAATGGATGATTGAATCAGCGATTAGGGGTACACCAGAGGTCAGAGATGCTGTTGGCAAGGTTATACAGCGACGGCGTGCCGATGCTCCAGCCGGCGCGAAAGGAACCAAATAAATTGAAACTAATATCTAACGGCAAGGCACCCGGGGGCGGTGATCTATTCTAGAAACTCCTCTCCTTGATCTCATGCCAGGTATACGCAAGCCAAGGCTGGTGATTTTCCATCTCATTACCCCAACCACCCTCAAAAAACCACTCAACAAAACACAAATTCCCATCAACAAGCAGGTATCTATGCCCATTATGCCCATAACCATGTGGAAGCCGGGTATGTACATGAGTTTTCTTTATTTTAAGTTAAGTAAGAGTTTGTTATTTTATGCCTCCTATTCTGGGGATTCCCTCGTTACGTGTACGATGCGAATAGGGGTATCTGGAGGATAGTAAAAAATTGGAGGAGTTGGTGGCGTCCATGTTTTCTCTAAGAGCAATAGACTGTTTCTCACTGTTTGGATGCAAACACTTGGTTAGTTTGTAATATACATGTGCATGCGAATGCGAATGTGGAAGCGTACCACAGGAATCTCTGAAGGAGGAAAAGGTGTCTTCGTTGCGTATTGTCGCGGATATGACGACCTTGGCAGAAGGGTTTCTGTTAAATTGCCTTACCAATTCGGCTACAAGGTGTGGGATAGCAGAGCTATCGTATGTCTATCCACCATTAGCACCTACCTATCCCCCGCATCAGGTTCAAGGGATCATTATACCACATCAGCCCCAACCACCAGATCAAATCTTTCTCCCTCCTCACCCTCCTCACCCTCCTCCTCACCCCACACTAACCTCCTAACACTCATCACATCCGCGACGCCATTCCTCTCCAGCCCAGCTTTTAGCGCATCGCAGACCCCTTCATCACCATCCGTAACAACCACCCTCCCAGCACCCAACCTAGCTGCCACAATCCCCACCAGACCCGTCCCCGCCCCCAGTTCCAGCACACTTCCCGTCTCCTCTACCAGCCTCTCCTCCGCTACCACTGTAGCCCCAGGAAATTTATAAAACCTCCCCAAGTGACTCACTATCAGATACTCCGCCAGCGCTAACGCTGCCTCCCAGGTCCTCAATCCTGTTGTCCCGCTCCCAGATATCACAGCACGCGATTCGAGTAATGTGACAGGGGGGCCAATGGGACGGCCGGAGAAGGGTGAAGGTGGGAGTGTATATGTCACGTTTTCCTTTGAGGTCGGGGAGAGCTGGTTGGAGGTGGGCGGGTTCGAGAGGAGACGAGTGTAAAGGTTTAGTATACGTTCGTCGATTTCCTGATGCTTAGGTGAGGCCAGGAGTTGGTCGGGCCTAGGCCTTTTCTGGGGGGGTTGTGAGCGCACTTTTTCTTCTTCCTCTTCTTCTCCTTGAAGTGAGTTTTCAGCTACTGTAGTCTCGGTCATGGTTTGGTCATGACCTCCCCCCTCCGACAGCAGAGAAATTAACCTCTTAAGAACTCGCGCAGTATACCTTTCCGGCGGCGGGGGAGGCGCTACATCCCAAGCCCCGGGGGTGAATAAACCGGTACATAACGCAGCCTGGAAAGTCGACTGTTGCAGGAGATTTATCGGGGGGAAGGAGAGACAAGACGGTTCCACGAGTTGTAGATACTGCTGCCTTAGAACGGCAATTTGGGGGTCCATCTTTTTTTTGTAAAAAAAGAGGAAGGGAGGGAGGGAGATAAAGCTACTTTATCGTGGTCGTGTTCAAAGTGGTGCTTAAAAAAGGAATTTGGGAAAAGACATGTGAGGTTGGGCGTGGGTGTTTTGTGTTGCACGTGTCCGCTGATCCGCCCGAGGGTCCTAGCGTCTACTCGTGGCTTAGCTTGGCTTGGCTTTGCGGATGGTGGTTGCCGGTACCTGCATCGGTTGTCACTCGGAACATAGATTTATGATACTTGGGGGGTCTACAATGTAAGTTAACTTGACCATTGAATTGGAGTTGCTTGCATAGTTGAAACTTGGACTACTACATTTCCTTCTTTTATCGTTGGACTTAATACCCCAATGGAAGTGGATACAATACCCCAGGAGAACGAAGCCAATGAACACCCTTATCTTGTTGTCCTTTCCTAGCAGGCAGCCAACGCGTTGGGGTTTCGGTAAGACTGCCTTATCTCTCTCCTCCTCAGAGTCGAACTGAAGTATTCATACCGCGCTGTAGCCGAGCACACCGAAGTCCCCATATGAAATAGATACCTCAGCCATACCACACTGCTATTCCCACTCCTCGAATAAGTTCTCACACCCCAAGCAGCTCCCCCAGATAGTCTGCGTTGCCTCCAACAACATTCCTTCCATACTGTAGAATCGTATTATAACCCTATTCTCATCGGACCCTAGAGCCCGAATCGGGTCATCGCCGCTGCACACTGTGGCCATTCCTGCTGGAGCTTGTATCGAAAGGATAGAGCACTGCCCCCCAGACACTGAAGGGTAGAGCAGAGGTTTATATGCGCTCCAGCGCATGTGCCCGAGCAGCGTAATATGGTACCGGTACGGAGAGAGTGTATTCCCTGCCCCATGGGGGAATACGGTAATTCTCGACTCTTCAAGAGGATACTATAGCGGTATTAGCACCGTACCTACCCACCATATTCCAGTAAACCAATAGAGGTATCGGGGGATAGAGCCGGACGTCTGCCAGCGCTACAGAACTGCTGCACCATTGTCCACTGCAAGTCTAGAGAATCCGCGCCTGTCCTCGCATTACCAATCGCCAACAACAAGAGAACCCACTTGCCTGTCATGTCTGAACATCCGCCACATCCGGACCGGTGGTGTTCCTGCCATATTAGGAAAGCTAAGCGCCTCGCCTTTTCGGGTATCGGTACGATGTTGTAGCTAAGAATAACACTCGCTCGGCCGGGGATGCGGGTCCAAATTTAGAGTTTGGGCTTGGCGAGGTTTAAGGTTGATTTGATCCGCGTGAGGCTTGTTTGGCGTGGTGGCAGGCAAGGGGGAGGGTACGGCATTGCAGGTGAATTCGATACCGGTATATGACTTTGTGATTTGTAAAAGGGAAGGAAGATGGAATCGGAGGTACTGCGTGCTGTGGCTATTCTTCGAGTATCATATCTAAGCAGGTATTGTGCATTCTCGCCCGGGGGTTTGTTTCTTTTTGGTGGTGATGGTGGGGGGAGTTCTCCCATTGAGTGCTTGATTCTGGTGGAGGTTTGGGCTTAGTACCTGATTTGCGTGCATGGTGCTTTGTGCTTTTCGAAGGGAGCGATGTGGGAGGTGGGGGAGGTTGTGGATTTGATATGGCTATCATAAGGGAAAGCTATGCTGCCACTATTTGTACCATATCACATTTCCTTATTCTCGGGAGGATCGGCCCCTGTAGAAGTGAAGTTTCGATGGATCCTCTCGGTACCGTAGAAGCACTGCTTACAAGTCCCCAGCAAGAAGAACCTGAACACAGGGATTAAATTTTTGTATGGAGGATTGTCTGTGCGCGTCTAAGTCCCCTAACAAAATTCTGGCGCACAGACAATCCTCCATACAAAAATTTAATCCCTGTGTTCAGGTTCTTCTTGCTGGGGACTTGTACAGTACGTGCAACTGTGGGACAAGATCCTGCCTGCACTCAAGCCTGTGATACTTGAACTATAGTACAGTGTGGTGGACCACACAATACTACTACTGGGCTTGTAAACGAAATGATTTAGCTCCCTATAAATCTCTCTCAAAAGCCCGGCATGGCATAAAAGCGACCATCGGGTCGGTCTCCGGCTAAGTTGGCGGAAGAACCGTCGAGCCCTTCCTGATTCCCCGAGCTACCGTACCGTATCCCAATCGGTAGGTCTTCATAGGTGCAAGTAACCTATTCCAGGATACGCTGGTAAACTCTCCGAAGCCATCGTGCTCGAGCACTGCCAACCATACACGGAAAAAAAAGGCATTCATCCAGAGGGGGTAGGCAAGAGCCAATCCCCCTAACCTTCCGGAGGATCCTCAAACACGCTAACTCGGGGGAAAAAAACCTACCGTATCAAAAACCAACAACAGTTCACGACCGTCCAAAAGCAGCTTCCATAGATATAGATAGACGCCCGCCAGTTCGGTGCGGCAAACGCACGGATCAAGTGAATCACCAAATTCGGAAGCGGGTGTGTGTGTTGTGCGGCTAAACATAGTAAAAGCAACACCCACACACACGAAACACGCTAAGGATCAAGCACTTGGTAGTTCCCGGGTCTACTTTCGTATGAAACAATGGTAAATATACTTTTCGGGGACTCTGGGACTTTCTGGAAGGAAGAATGGTACGGTACTTGGATGGATATAATATAATGTACCCGCCTGCTTCGTGGTTTAGTAGGCAAGAGCGCTACCGGTATTGTTCCTTCGTTCAATGCTTTGAAGAGTTCCTGTGGAACTTTTTGTGTTTCTTGTCACGTTTCAAAGGGCGCTTTCTTTCTTGTGTCACCTCCCGTTGGCTCTTTTAGTTCTTTTGTGAAGATAGCGGTGGAGTAAGGAAGCGCGAGAAAGGCGGGATAAGCAAGATGTCCGTGATATCGGCGCCCATACCAAGTTTTGAGATGGAACATGTTGTACGAATACCTTAGTGCCCATCGTCACTCATTCTCACTCCCTCCACCCACCCGATGCTAACGTTTACCTTTTGGGAAACAAACAGAAGGCGGATCTGGAACGCCAGGATGATTTCAAAACTGTGACGGAAGGATCCGAGCGTGTGCGGAAACGTGTTGAATTCGCCCCTTACGCCTCTAAGTTCGAGTATCCAGAGCCGGAATATGCCCCGCCAAGCAACATCTGCGGTATCCGACGGAAGGTTTTCTGGGCCATAATTGCGTTTGTTATTGTTCTAAACGTTGGCACAATTGCGGGGTTAGTGGTTGTTGCGAACAGGAGCAAGGATGGGGAGTTGTTTTCTACCAAGGGCAATGACGAAAGCGAAAATGGTGGTGATGCGAATACTGCGGGCGGTGAGGATGGGGAGATCAAAGTAGATTTTTCTGCGTTTAAGGGGTTGCCATTGTTGCCAGGGACTGCATTGGCTGCGGTGAATTGGGGGAATGATACGAGAGTGTATTACCAGAATGGGGATGGGAAAGTTATTCAGAATTATTGCGGAGGGATGTCATGCTCGCCAGCACAGAATCCGATCATTACCGATGCCAAGTACTTTTCGCCCTTGGAGAGCGTTGGGAGGGTGGACTCCAACAATTCTGTATGGGAATCCTGTCAAGATATCATTACCAGCTACTAATCATACGTTTGCAGATCCACATTTTCTACTTATCCACAGAAAACGCCCTTCGAGAACGGATCCTGAGCAACAATTCCACCGGCCCAACCGACGGCCCACTCTCAACTTTCAACACACGAGTGCACGCTAACTCCCACATTTCCGCAACCTTCTCCAGCGGCGAGATAAAGCTCTACTATCAGGACGCCGCATCCCTCCGCTTTCAAGAACTGCTCTACACGCCGGCCACCGGTTGGACGAACGGCAGTCAATTTCCCCCTGCAGCGTCGGGCTCTCGTATCGCTACGGCTCTCTGGGAGGATAATCTAAGACTGTACTTCGTTAACGAGAGTAACATCCTCGTTGAGCAGAAGTGGGCTAGTCAAGGTGGTTGGTCTGAAGGGACAGACACAGGCCGAGAACTCGATCCAAGATCCTCCCTAGCAGCCCTCCCGCCAAAAGACCCCTCGAATCTAATTGTTCGAATGTACTCTACGGACGCGTACAGCGAGCTGTTCACATTCACACTAAAGGATCCTGTCGGCAGAAAGGGTATTATTGGAAATGTGCGAGATATGGCAGACGATGTCACCGCTACGCAAACCTCCGATGGGGTGGTGAGTGTCTGGTTCGTTGAGCGGGGTGGAGACCTGATGCGAAAAACTGGTGACGGGGAGACGGATATGCGTGGTGCTAGCGTGAGAGTTGCGGCGAATGATCAGGATCCCCAGTGGTGAGTGCGAGTACTGTCGGTCATCTTTTATATCTTTCCTTTGTATATAATTACCACCTCCTTCTTATTTCCTGTGTATATTTTTACTTTTTCCGGGCCGGGGGTATTTCTTTCTTTATCTTTATTTTCCTTATTTCCTGGTATATATTCCCTCTTCTCAAGATTCAGGCCTGTATTTCTTACGGCGGGTGTTTCTTTCTTCCCCCACGGGTTCCTAACCGTTTTCCATACCCCTTTGGTATGTTGCATATTTATTGGACTCTTCCCTTCCTTCCTTCATGTCGTTTTCCATTTCTTACTCAGGCGTTGGATCCCGCGAGTGTATCATATTTCCCTTGGGGCGTTTGAATCTCTCATTACTTGCTTAGTAGTTATTTATGAGCTAAAGCTAGTTCTCCAAATTGTACTTTCTGCATATAGTATTATGTTTTTCTTCTTTTTATCAAGAGTGCGTGCCGTGGGAGATGAGATGTATCATACTGCACTCTGGTAGATTGTGGCGTTTCCTTGTGTTTTTATCTTGATGCATGCTGAGCGGGCTCTCTAGTTTCTGTGCTTCCTTGCGAATGGCGTCCAAGGGCGCTGGAAGTCGGGGTTAGGATGGTGAACTATTAGTTAATAAATTAAAATTAAAATTTAATGATACTGTAATGAATCACTATTAAATTTTGTTCTAAATAAGCGCTCACATCGGATCCAATGAGAGTCAGGCGCTGGGGGACTTGTGGGGCAGCGTCGGCACAGTGTGCCAGTGCTGGTGCACTTTTCGTGCCCCTCCGGCTCCCCCCAGCAAGTTGATCAGCAGCACAGGGGGCTCGAGCAATAACCTGCATCCCCCGTAACGCCAAGACACCTCGCTAATCCACCGCTGCAACCTTACCTTCCTTGCCCCAGCACGCGCCATCCATTCATCCATAAAATTCCACGCTAACCCATCAAACGCACAAAAAAACTTCGCGTTCCTCCCCACATACACGAACACCACCAAACCATTGCACCAACGGATAGAGGCGATAAAGGTGCATAGCTCAAGTATGAGACTCCGCCTCTTCATCCAGCGGAACCGTCTCCCAGCAACAAAGATATGGTGGGACACATCCTCCTTCGAACCCGGCGATGACCACAACGTTAGCACGCTCCTATCACGAGTGGGCCAGATCGTCCCAATGGAGTCGGGGGGTTGGGGGTTGGAGGATTATGCGGTTGAAGTGGATGGCTTTGAAGTTTTGCATTTTCAGGAGGTAGAGAGAATTATTCGAGAGGGTGATGAAGTTGTGTATGTCCTCCCCCCTAGTTGACATTGTTTAAGCGTTTTCATAGTTAGGTACTAATTTGGTGTGTAGTATTCGCCCATTGACCACGACAGAGATTCGACAGAGAAGGGCTAGTGGGCGACGGCAGATCAGTACTTCTGGGCGGAAATTGATGGACGGGACGCCGTTCGGGAGACCTATGATTACGACTAGGCCTGCCCCTGACAGGCCTAGGCTTTCGATCCCGCCGAGGAAGAGGGTAAAGACTGGCTGTGATGCCGACCATTCTACGCTTGTACAAGTTGGGAGTGACGATGGGGACGAGAGTGACGATGAGAGCTACAAGGAATCCGATGAGGAACAAGAGGTCTCTGAAGTAGGCGACGACGACGACGACGAGGTTGTTGGAGCTGATATGGGGGCTGAGGTCGAGACTTATGCCGAATCAGATGAAGCAGAAGAATCTGATGAGGAGGAAGAAGATGGCATTGACGAGGCGGACTTTGAGGAACTCTCTAGAGACTATGAAAACCCCCTTATGGATTACTTTGACAGCGATGAAGTTGCAACGTCCCAGGTTGCTTCCTCTGAGCAACCGTCTCAATTGAAAGCAATTTGTGGGGCTCGAGATACCCAATCTTTACAGGGACAAAATGGAAGCCTGCAAGGGGATAGCTCTGAGGATGACGATGACTACGCTGATAACGAGAGCTCTCAAGATAATGATTCGTCTGACGGGGGTGATGACTCCGGCGACGCCGTGAGTAGCGATGAAGAAAGCATGGAGGCAGATATCGTGCGCCAAGCGGGGGACTTTTTCCTCCCAGACTATTTTTATTCAGATGCAACAAGCGCGGCCGGTGGTGCGGTTGATTCGCCGATGTTGCCTCAAATTTATCAGTCCAGGGGCATATCGGGGGAAGTGGGAGGGGATGAGAGGGAGAGCGGATCAGAACTTCTGGATCTCTCCGGATCTTCAATGTTCACTGGGCCGGAACAAGATGAAGATTCTCGTAGTAGCTCTGAGGATCCTTCCGATTCTTCCGATTCAGAAGAATCTGGTGAATCTGAGAAAGTAGTAGTACCGAAAGACGAGAGGAGTTCTAAGAAGGCTAGGTAAATACTTCCTAAGAGCGTTCTTTGAATTCCCACTAAATCCAGCCCTCAAGTCAAAACAAGGTCCCGGGCACTTCGCAGGGGCTTCCGTCCCCCAGGGTGTCGTTGGTGCCAATAGAACAGCCGAAAAAACTCGCTGTCGCCCCAGGGGCTCTACCACATCAGGGGAATCCCGGAACTAAGGCGCGGAATGAGCGCAAGAAGCAGAGACGTAAGAATGAGCGTTTGCTCGCCGAGCTTGTCAATACTGGAGCTTTACCAAAAGGTTCTACCATCGATGATTTGAAGAACCATCAGGACAAACATAATCTCAAAAATGCGGATGAGCAATTGAGGCAAAAACGTCAGCATCCTTGCGTTGGAGGTGGTGAAAAGCAAACAAGTCTTGAGTTATCAGAGGAACGGATTGTCAAGGAGCCTCCCCGAGACGTCGCGGACCATGTTCTACAGAGGGCTCAACAGGAGCAACAATCGAATGACTTACCAGGCGGAGGGGCCAACAAGAAGAGCCAGCGCAAGAAACTTAGGAAGGCTTTCACCAAGGCTAAGAAGAAGAAGAGCATTCCTGCAAATTGGGATTTCAGCCGGTGGCTGACGGAACGCGAGAAAAAGGTAGGAGCGGAAGGCCAACCTGATAACATTGATGTTGAGGGGGACGCAGATGGTGATGTGTCTATGGAATCCATTGATAGGCCTGTGGAGCTGAGTTCCAAGATATCGTCTGAACCAACCGGGATTAGTCTCTCACACGATCAACCCCCTCCTCCACCTCCACATCGGGATCCCCTCGTCCCTACTCGAGAGGGGAGTCGCCCACGTGGCCCACGCAAAATTGTCTACGATGAAGATGGGGTCCCCAATCCAGTCTATGCGGGATTTGACGAGCAGCAGCACGAAGTAGATGACCCAGAGGCGTGGCGGGATAAGATCGTTTTAAGCGCTGTAGAATGTGAGCAAGAGGGAGTAGAGATACCAGCTCCCGAGTTTCCATTCAAGCAACCGGCATACCAACCGGGCTTTGGGTGGGAGGCCACAGGAAATAATAAGAGGAAGAGACATGGTGGCACGAAGAAGAAGAAGAAAAAGCAGAGGCAACAAGATAAGGAGAACTATAGTTACGATTACGGTTATCAAAGCTACCAAGACCCTGGGTATGGAGACTGGGAAGGCCACGACTACTATGACGACAGCACAGTGGCTCCTACTTCTACAAAGGACAAAGCTACAGACATGGCCGAGGCTGACCCAGTTGATGATCTCCCACTTCTACCAGATAATATCGCCTCATTATATCCTCTCACAAACCCGGTTCTTCCCGGCACTATTGTTGCATTCAAGCAATTGATGTTGACTGAAGACTACACTCCAATCATGGCGGATTATCGGACTGCTATTGTGCAAGCTGTGCATACGCAGGAAAAAGATGGTCCAGCTTTAGAGCTACGGTTGGCAGTAAGGGATAGGCCAAAGCGCCGCATCGACCCTGAAACTGGCGAGAAAATTCTACGCAAGTTTGAGATGCCCGGTGATGAGGATGAGGATGAGGGGCTACTTGACCTGATGTTTGGGCAGCTGTTGGAAGCCAAGGTTGTCAAGCTCCCAGAGGGTGCAGGCCTTGATCAGAGTGTGAATGCCGGTAAGGGTGCAGGAACTGGTGAAGGCAGAGACACGCAAGAGGGCAATCCCGATGATCAAAAGAACGAGGGAAATGCAAACCACAGTGCTCCTGAGGGGGATGATAGCTACTCTCCTGATATTCAGGTGAACGCTACTCTGTCTGACGGACTTGTGCCACCTTCTGCCGGGGCATCTCAAGACCAAGAGCAGGACCTCGAACTCAGTCTAGGACCAGAAACACAAGCCGCTCAACCGCAAGAGAGCTTAAAATCTCCCAGTCCAGTGAGTGGTGTTCTCGGCACCGCAATTTCTTTGTCCAGTGCACCGACATCACAAGCTGGAGCTTCTATTCCACCTGTCTCCGACAAGGGGGAAAGCGACTTATCCTATGAACCGGATTCGGTCAGTGACTCAGACGGTTTGGAAACCCTTGAGAGCATGTTTGCCTCTTCGCAGAGGATTAAGCCGGAACCTTCCAGCCAGAGGTCCCCCGTCTTACCACCACTGCCGGTATTCTCACCCTTGGGTGCAGGCGTGGAGGATGACGAGCAGTCCCAAAGACAGATACAGGAGGAAGCAACAAATGAGAAACGCGCGACCCTCAAAGCGGCCAGGAGGACAAAGGCCCCAAATGGTGCTAAGATCACCAATTCGGAGGTGCAAATCATTGACCTGACTGGGACGAGCGACCCGATTGTCATGGATGATAGTCCTAGAGGGAAGAAGGGTGGCGGCAGAAGTAGGGTCAAGGGGAAGCAATGGCGGGCAGTCAAGGACTAAATTTAAATTACATTTCTAATACTTGCGTTTTTTTCTCTTAATTTCGTTTTTGCTTCTATCTCCATTCTAACTTCCTTTCTATTTGTTTTCCTTGTTGGAGGTCTCTTTTTGGTGTTTGTGCGCAAATTATCATATCGGGCCTTTCGCGATCCTGCCTGTTTGTACTTGTACTTTTATCGGAAGTTAGGGGGAAAGTAATTAGAGGCCGCATGTCAGTAGCACAGGGTAACAGCGAAAGGCCTATAATACTGTACAAGTATCGTCTAGTCTACCCCTCCATCCGTCCCTCCATCCATCCATCCAGTCATCGCCGTGACCCATCATCATCATCATCCCTTCCCCTCACCACCAGCACTCGAGACCTCATCAACGGACGAAACACTCTGCGACTTCTTATACTCCCTCTCCAACTCCCGCTGCATCTCGAAATCCAATTGCCTCTCACGCTTTATTCGCGTGCGCTCCTCGTCACGAATGACGCCGGCGTGCATTGCCTACCCCCTCCTCACATTTCCTTCTAAGTCAGTTCTATCTATCTATCTTGCACCAGCGAAGTGAATTGGGGTGGGAGGGGGGGCACAAACAGCTTGTTCGGCGCGCTGGAGGTAGTGCACGAACCAGATTACTCCTCCGCAGAGGAGGGTGGTTGTCGCGAGGGTTGCTTTGGCTGTGCGGGACATTTCGGTTGTATATACTCATATACCGGTACGGTACGGTAGTAGCAGGTAGTGGTGGATGAAGTGATCAATGAGGATTCAAGCGAGAAAACCACCAGCAGCCAACCACAAGCCCTCCCTTTGCGAGTAGAATACCAGTACGGTAGACTACCAGCAATGCTTTTTTTATTTTTACCCCAGCAAAAATAGAGCGTTCCGCCTACAGTCAAGAAAATAATACAGTATTATATGTACCTCAACTTTTAAGCAAGAAAACACATCAAAGTCATTTAGCACATAGTTTTTGTATTTATTCGGAGATACACAAATTTTCAGTCGCCAATCCCATACAAATTATGCCCGTGCACGCCAAGAAACTAGAGACTTTCAACTCGGAATTTGGATTTTCCGAGGAAAAATAAGTGCCAAACGATTCCCATTGACAAAAAGCCATAGAAACCCAAATGTTTCCCTAAAAATACACTGCAACCGCCGCCATTAGATTTTACAGCTTTCTCTCTGCCAAAAGACAACTACGGTAAGCAGAGTGGCCTAGTGTACGTCTCTTAAAGATCACCCTTTTAGGAAAATGCTGTGGGGTGAGACCACGCTCATTGCCTTGTTCGGCACCACAAGAAATCATTTGGGTGAAACACTAGGCTTTTGCCGGGATAAAAGGCATTGCTGGCACTCTACTCGAATACCGGTAGGGAGGCCCGGGATTGACTGGTGTTGAAAAGATTTTCTCTTTCATGCTCGCACCGTGGTTCATTTGCTCACCTTTGAATTATAAAAGTGTCTGCGCTATGCGCCCCCACCTGTCTTGAACCTGGCCAATAGATAAGATCCGAGGGCTTGGATCATCAGTTTGTCCTATAGATAGGATGTTTAGAGAAGCCGGAGTCCAGGCATGGGGCCAGGTTTGATTGCCCAGCAGCAACCGTCGAACCAATTACAAACTTTTCAAATACCCCAAGAATGTTAACGCTTCAAAGTTACCGCACATCCCCTTTGAAGCCACGAGCCGGGCTGGCAGCGGGACGGTTAGAACGGGCCGCGGGGTGTAAGATAGACCATAGAGGAGATATTCACACGCCTGGGACTCCTCCGGTTTCCAGTACTTTCTATCTGAGCCAGCGCCTGAGTGCGATTATCAGCATGGTATTAGGGCATGCCCTTCCCCTCCTCGTCCCTCTCACCCCACAATCATGACATCTAGTAACCCGCTCGTCTCAGGCCATCTTGCAACTAAAAGCGTTGCTAGGGTTCAAGACACCAAGGAGTAAAAGATGTATGATATTTCAAACTTTGAATTGAACCGTCCCTTCATGAGGAACCTCAATTCATCCAGCCCATGACCTATACTACTAAACCATTTTCATTCCATCCCCCTTCCACCTTTACGGAGAAAATAAGGAAAAAGAGGTGCCTTTTGATGCTCGGATATACCATCTAGAAACCCTTCCCCGTTTGCCAAGTGAAACGGAAATTAGTTGTTCTCTCCACCTTGTTCCCGGGTGAGCTCGTCGCTGTAGAGGGGTTACTGTTAGTTTGTCGTTTCCTCGAGATCCGATATTGAAGGAGACAAACATGTGAGCATCCAGTTCGTCCAAGTGCTTACGCTGGTTTGCGAGCTTTTCCTTCAATTGCAACTATTATTATTATTTCGTTAGCGGTGTTTATGTTTGAACGGGGGAAGGTATAGAGAGAGGGCAAGGGGAATTTACGAGCTTAGCCCTCTCTTGTGCGCGGACGTAAAAGTCCTCGTTCGCCTTCTCTCGCTTGGTGAAGGCATCACTATTGTGGACGTTAGCTACTTATTCTCCATTAAGACCTGTCAAAGGTAGAAAAACGGATAACAAACCCAGCGGCTTCACCACCCGGACGGGCAGTCCCGCTACCGGTCGCTCCCTCACTGTATGGTCGAAGCATAACGATGCGGTTAACACGCAAGGTACGGGCAATGGTTGTACGGAGCATGTCTGTTTGGCGGTGTAGCGTTTCTTCCTCGTTTTCTGTTTGTCTTTTGTTAGGATGAGATGAGATGTTTTGGCTGATGATTCTACAGTTTGGTGGTGCTTGTGGATGGTCTGAGGTGAGGTGAGTGGTGACGACAAAGTCGGCGGCTCTCGACTTCAAACTACCGGTACAAACCACAACCCCACCATGGCCGCCGAAATCGGTTTGAGTTTGTACTGTAGGTGAAATTTGTATGGAACCGTGGATCAAGAGCGGATCTGCTATTTAAGGACATTCGAAAAATGGCCTTTTAGAATACGGATTGATGGGTAGTGGTTTTTATTATTTTCCATCCGGGGGAGAGTTGGTGCTTGTTTACAATCCATGAGGCTCTGAGGTGAGGGCTCAGGGCTTGAAGGGGATGTTTGAGGTGTCCCTCTTCCTTGATTTTCCGAGAGAACGTCATTTTCGGAGGCTCAGGGGAGGGTTTGCCTTCTCACTTGTGGCTATCATACTACAACTTCTACCGTGCATAATACAATCAAGATTTTGCTGGTATTGTAGAACTGATGATGGTTGTGGTGGCTGTGGCGGTTTGTGCTGTGCGCACCGTACTGGCGGTGCTTATGCAGCGAGGAGGTCATCTGAAAATATTGGATAGCCCTAGTTTATACAAGGTCCTTGATTTTCAAAGCAAGGAATACTATCTTTACATTCTTTTCGCGTTGATTGAAATTTAGATATATGGTGTGAGGACCATCCTTGTTTTGACAATGGAATGCAGCACCGGCGGAGGGTTGGCTTGGATCTTTATCTGGTTTTTGATATCCGAACTCTGCACTCGTATCTATCATCGGTAGGATTCGCAATATGGTTGATTTGTTGGTGTACCGGTAATAAGGTTCTTTGACTACAATAAGTTACCGGTGGCTGGGTGCAGGCACTTTATCAACAGTAAGCCTGTTACTGAAGTGGCTTGCGGCCTTCCTATTTCTAACATAGCAAGCAGAAGCACAAAGCTGTAGACATGTGTACTGTAGTTTTACTTGTCTGGTCAGGCCTTTTTTCATTTCACCATTCAGTGACAGTGACAGACTCAGACGTAAAGCGCACATAATTTCACAGCAAATCTGCTTCTTCCGAATTAGGCAGTGATCGTCGGGCCTTGGCTGTTGTGTCCCCTTTCTCTCTGCCGCGCCCTCTGCCCACGCAACCCGCTTGCTCGACTTGACCTTGCCCTCTCTTCGCCATCTTTCGAAAGTCCTTCGTCTTAACCACCTCACACTCCTCCTTCTCTCTCAAACTTCTTCCCCATCAACTACATCACATACTTATCCTTCTGATTCCGAAATTCTCTGCTACCGTCCATCTGACAGTCTTATCAATACACCCTTTTCAACTACAAAGGTAACTACTACTACCCCTAATATTTACCCCTCCTCATTGCCTCCCTTTTTTCTTTCGTTGGAGCGGGGCAACCCAACATTTCGTCATCCCTTTCCTTTCTTTCTCCCTCCCAATCTTGAAAAGCCACCTCAATAACACCCCGCTAACAACACTACAAAACACCTGTGCAGTTTTACTAAACAAATCAGTCAAAATGGGATACGAAGATTCCGTCTACCTTGCCAAGCTTGCCGAGCAGGCTGAGCGTTATGAAGGTAGGTTATTCTTCGCATGTTTATGGCTTCGATGATTACATTGTACTAAGCTTGTTATAGAAATGGTTGAGAACATGAAGAACGTCGCGTCTGCCGATCAAGAGCTCACTGTCGAGGAGAGAAATCTACTTTCTGTTGCGTATAAGAATGTCATCGGAGCTCGCAGAGCCTCTTGGAGAATTGTAACCTCTATTGAGCAGAAGGAGGAGTCGAAAGGCAATGAGTCTCAAGTTGCCCTCATCAAGGAATATCGTCAGAAGATCGAAGCCGAGCTGGCAAAGATTTGCGAAGACATCCTAGAAGTTCTTGACAAGCATTTGATTCCCTCTGCTCAGTCAGGAGAATCAAAGGTCTTCTACCATAAGATGTAAGCTCAGACCTCGCTTTCATTACCCGCCGTGCACGGAGATTCCTCCCTTCCCCCCCAAGCTCGTTTACTGATCTGTGTACAGGAAGGGTGATTACCATCGTTACTTGGCCGAGTTCGCTCTCGGTGACAAGCGTAAGGAGTCCTCTGACAAATCTTTGGAGGCCTACAAGAATGCCACCGAGGTTGCACAGACCGATCTTGCTCCTACCCATCCCATTCGTCTTGGGTTGGCTCTTAACTTCTCTGTTTTCTACTATGAAATTCTTAATTCTCCCGACCAGGCATGCCATCTTGCCAAACAGGCCTTTGACGATGCAATTGCTGGTGCGTACCTAGAAACTCGGGAATTCATTTTTATTCTACGATCCCACTGCTAATTATCTAACTAGAGCTCGACACCCTAAGTGAGGAGAGTTACAAGGACTCTACCCTCATCATGCAGCTTTTGCGAGACAACTTGGTTAGTTTTTCGTATGTTGCCATTGCTCAATCGTCCTGTTAACAAGCTTTATAGACCCTCTGGACTTCATCCGAGGCGGAAAACGACACTGCCGCCGACACTAACAAGGAAATGTCTGATGCTCCGGCTGCGACACCTGCCGCTGAGGCTAAGCCTGAGACCAAAGAATAAATTCCCTTGAGGACGTGGCACGGTAGAGGGGAAATGAAGGAGGGAACCGCAGCCAAAAGGCGTGGGCCATAAAATGTGTTGGGATAACTGCGTTCTAGTTTTACTATGCTAGCGTTGATACAACCTTTTTCTCTTCTGTCTGTTAGCCCAGCCGTTCGGTCTGCATTTCTTTTTCTCGAAGTTTCGTTCAATTCAACTAGTCGTCTTTTAAAACTTTAAAGTCCGGTTCTGTGTTCTCTTGGCCTTACCCTATGTTATTTTCTTGTTCCTCGGTTAGTGCTAGGTGCGGTTTGCACAGTCTTTTACTGTGGTGTTTTAGCATGGTCTGGTTGTTCGATGAGAATTTTTACTTGTGCTGTAGAATTTGATACAGATTCTTCGAAGTCATCATTATTTAACATCAGCAAAGGTTAGTGACAGACGCAGGGCGATAGTGGACGGGATCATGACACAAACTCGTATTACCAGGATATCTACAGTAGCCCACGGCGAAGCGAGTCCATGATGAGGCGCGAACGCTCATACAACTTTTACAGGACAGGGATTATTTGCATGGGCATTCTCGCTATGCCGTGGGATACTGTATAAGCTCTAGATTTGTGTCGAGTCTGGAGCAAGCCAGGGAACGGTTGTACTTGTAAACCTGAGTTTCGAAAGTGAGATGAAAGTGTCAGATGAGATGAGAACCCTGGAGGGTGCAAAAGGTTAAAATGCATGACCAGCCAAACTTCCCGCTGCATCTAGCGTTTTGGAGAAATGACTTCCATGATGCATGCTGTATGGAATTAATAAGGAACTTTTTTTATAGATCCAGTACCCGCCGATCCCCGCATGAGCGAGGAGATTTTTTGGGGGGCGGATGGTCCGCAAGCTTGTTTGTGGAGGGAAGGGAAGGGGCGGCTCATAATTAAGTACCGGTACGGTACTCATGCTGTCGGACCGAATTCGCGCCACTTTCGGTAGTCGCAACCAAAAAAAAAAAGGACGACTTCAATCCAGTGATATGAGTAAGTGGTTCTGTTTTATAGAGGGAATGTTTGCGCCTGCTATAGTATCTACTTAACTGATTGGCTGGCTGGGTTGTTGCGGGATAGTAGCCGTATGGTACTGTACCAGTACCTGCCGGTTGACAAAGCACCCGGACACCCGGACGCCAAGGTATGATAGTTGTCAATTAATGCCAAAGTGTCCCGATACTTTATGAATTGGTAAGCGCCATGATGTGGGATCGTTGGGATGTTGCTGACATGGTCTCGGGAATTTTCTAAAAAAAATCAAATCCCCGATGATTAAGTTAAAGAGGAATGTGAAATATGATTTTGATCCGAGTGATAAATGGTGCTGGTGTGTTGTATCGCATCGTACCATTCCAGACACCCGAAGTAGGTTATTATATCGGTAAATTTTGATGCTTGTATTCGTACAGTGCCGGCATCTGTATTGGTAAAACCAGGGGGGTGAGAATTGTGGACGTTTGTGATACCGGTATCGTGGGTACAAGTATATCGGCCATCGGTCGGTTGCAGTATTTGAAACTGTCTGTGACTTTTTCCTCCTTTCTTTCTTTCTTTCTTTCTTCCTTTCTTTGCTGGAGAGCAGTTTACCCGAGGGTTCCTCGGGGTTCCGGTCTCGTACTGCACTGTATCGTACCGGTAGCAGAAAGAGCACGGTTCCGGTACGTACGGTGCTCAATCTGATACACCACAACTATACTCAAGTGCACCCGGTACCGCCACTGCACCGAAATCAGAGGGAAGAAAGAATGTTCGTACGAGCACGGTACGGAGGCTAACCGGTAGAGCAAGATAAAAGAGAAAAAGAAAAGAATAAAATAAATAAATTCGCACTTGCTTTTTCTTGTATGGTTCCTATTATATTACATAATAAAAACAAGTCTAAGCTAGAATTTCCCGGGTTCCCAACTATCGGACAAGCAAGTGCGAAAGAGGAAGGATGAATAGAGTTGTAAAAAAAAAGCAAGGCATTCGGGCACGGTAAGTTGAGTTAAGCTCGAATGAAGGTGCCAACGCACATTGCGAGCTATGTATTCAATTGCCGGTACCGAGCCTTGGCGTTGCGTTTAGATGGGATGGGAGAGGAGAGAAACACAGGTCGCGGGGGAGGGAGGGGGAAGATGGTCGAATTGGAAAGTGCAGTAATGGGGATGACTGAATTGCCGTGTTGCGGTGGGAGGGGGCTATCTGAGTATCGTGCTGTAATCGATTGTGAATTATC
>Ga0307507_10003809_pt1 | contig 28188 bp, 9 predicted proteins | sample 7_EM_MG_FD_207223 | JGI IMG/M metagenome (GOLD analysis project Ga0307507, IMG submission 207223) | Populus trichocarpa ectomycorrhiza microbial communities from riparian zone in the Pacific Northwest, United States - 7_EM | ecosystem: Host-associated > Plants > Roots > Unclassified | place...
TTGTTCTCTTCAAGAGCTATATACCCTTAGATTTAGATAGAATTTATATTATTCCTTTAAATCTTCCCCAAAGCCTCTTCGCGCCCTTACATTACGTTGCGTCAAAAAAAAAAAAAAAAACTACTATTGCAATGGCAAACGAACCTAAATCCTCTTTAATAACTATGAGTATTATATCCCTAGTCAGGGAATAGTTGACCATAATGCAACAGTCCTTTACGGATGCCTTAGCTTAGCAGCGGGCTGCACTAGAAGCCCAGCATCAGCGATTAATGGAAGCACTCCGCGAAGAACTCTATAACGTCTAAGCATTTACGTTAGAGACCCCAACACCGCCTATAAACGAAATTGATATAACTATATCCGAACCTGGCCCCTTAAACGCGAACTTCGAACCAGTAATAGTAACTTAACCCATATCTATAATAAATTTAATACCTATTATGAAATCCAAAAAGCTCCCTAATCCTCTAATATTTAATGGAAATTAAAATAACCTACGTCCCTTTATAACCAAGCTCCGTCTTAAACTCTTAATAAACTATAACTAATACCCCACCAAAGCTAGCAAAATTAGCTATGGAATGTCTTGTTTAAGCAAGGACGCTGCACAAACTATAGATCTATTCTTCCATAACGGCACCTTTATTAGTTTTGAAATCTTTATCTCCTTACTAAAACAAACGTATAATGACGCTAGCCGTGAACATACAGCTGTCACTAAACTTAAAAACCTATAACAACGGAACCAAGAATTTACTAGCTTCTTTTCGGAATTTTTAGGCCTTATTAGCGAACTGGATTAGAATAAAGCCGCTAAAGTTGCTGCTCTTTAACGAGCTATTTCGGATAAGATTAGAGCCTAGTTAGTAGGCAGGGAACTGCCAAAAGACCTACCCAAATTCGCTATAATGTGTTAATAAATTAATAAGGACCTTTAATATAACAAATAAACTTATTCTTTAAAGCCAACTACGCCTTATATTTAAAACTTTACGAAACCAATATATACCCTAAAACGCGATCCCTCTCCGAACTTAAAAAGTCCTATATATAACCCTATGGACCTTAATACCACTCGATCTTATGCACCCTTAGGAACTAATAAATAAAGAACTTAAGCCACAAACAGAGAATGCTTTAGATGTGGTAAAAAAGGACATATTTAAAGGAATTGCCGAACTTACCCTTTTAAAAAAGTCCGCTATAGTTCCTCCTAGTCTTTAAATTACACCTACCCCTTAAATCGCACTCGTTCTTTAAGCTATACTCGCTTCTTAACCCGTACTTATTCCACAAATCATACCTAGTCGTTATAAAGCATCTTACCCTTAGTTAACTTAGAAAACGAATCATCCTAGGGCTAAGTCACGCCTTAGGACAAGAAATGGAAGAGCACAAATGTCTAGGCTCTTCCAGCGCTGATACACAACATAACTCCCTTAATATACTTGGCGAAATTCGAACACTTAGAAAATAAAAGAAGGTATAAATTTTTATAAATAGCGGAGCCACCAGTATAGGCTTTATTAATACAAACTACACGAAAACCCAACGCCTAAATTTAAAGAAACTCGATAAGCCCTAAGGCCTACAAGGCTTTAACGGTAAACCCTTAATATATAGCAAATTAACACACTACGCTCTTGTAAAAATGCGGATAGGTAAACACCTTAAATACATTTCCTTATTCGTAACACCCCTAAAGCAATATAAGATAATACTTGGATATAGATAGCTAAAACAACACAACCCTTTAATTAAATGGGTTAAAGAAACACTAAAATTCCGCACGACCTACTGCTAAAGTTATTGCTTAAAATACCACTAACCCTACAAACATATACAAGATTATTTAAATTTAATATAATATAAACTACCCCTGCCACGGACCCCGAACCAAAACGATACGGCTACAACTACCAATGGTAGTAAAGAATGCGAAGATGTTATGCTGAAACCTCTTAAAATTCGTATAATACAAGCCGCACCTTTTGTTTTATTAGCACGAAAACAAGACTACAAAATCTTCGCTATAACTATAGAAGATATTAAGAAAGCACTAGAACTAAAGCAATATATTAACCCTTAACCTCTTATACCCAAAGAGTACCATAATCTAATTAACGAGTTTAAGAAAAGATTTGCAGACTAACTACCCCCATATTAGGATGTATATAATTTTAAGATAGAACTTAAACCTAATATAATACTAAAGTTCGGACCGCTATACGGTATATCACAGGAAGAACTGCTTATAATATAATAATACCTTAATAAGCATCTAGAAAAAGGATTTATTTACCCTAGTTAATCTCCATTCGCCTCACCCGTACTATTTATTAAAAAGCCAGGAGGAGGCTTAAGATTCTATATTAATTATTAAGCTCTAAATATAATTACAATTTAAAACTAATATCTAATCCCCTTAATCTAAGAGACGCTTAACTGCCTAGCAAAGGCACAATATTTTACAAAGCTTAATATAGTCGCTGCCTTTAATTAAATTCGCGTCCAAGAAGGAGACGAGAAGTACACAGCCTTTTATATATAATGGGGACTCTTTAAATACCTAGTAATGCCGTTTAGTGTAAAGAACAGTCCTAGTACGTTTCAGTAATATATTAACAATATACTTTATAAATTCCTTAATATATTTGTTACCACGTATATCAATAATATCTTAATTTACTTATCTTCGCTTTCTAAGTATTAAAAACATGTTTAAATGGTCCTTAAACGTTTGCGAGATGCGGGTTTACAATGCGATATTAAGAAATGCAAGTTCTATACGTCCAAAGTCACGTACCTAGGCCTAATTATATCCCGCGACGGAATTAAAATGGACCCTAAGAAGGTTGCTGCTATTATAAACTAAGGAAGCCCTAGTAACGTATAAGACATTTAAGGATTTCTAGGATTCGCAAATTTCTACCATCGATTTATTAACCACTTCTCAAAAATTGCTTAACCGTTGGTAAACTTAACAAGAAAGAATGTAAAATTTAAATAGACTACCAGATGCGAACAAGCTTTTAATAATTTAAAATAACGCTTTATAACTACCCTAATTCTCGCTTACTTCAACCCTAACCTTAAATATGTTGTTAAAACAGACTCGTCTAATCATGCCCTAGGAGGAGTGTTATCGCAGTATAATAAGAACGGTGAGCTGCGTCTAGTAGCCTTTCTCTCCTAAAAGCTCGCCCCTGCCGAATTAAACTACAAGATATATAATAAGGAACTACTTACAATTGTTAGATGCTTTAAACAATAGCATTTAGAACTTAAAGGATTGTTGTTCCTAATACGCGTATTAACAGACTATAAGAACCTACAGTATTTTATAACTATAAAGCAATTAACGTAACGCTAAATTTGTTAGGCCGAATACCTTTTATAATTCGACTTTAAGATTATATACTAACTGGGCAAACTTAATTAGAAGCCTAACGCATTAATATAACAATTACAAGACCTACCTGTGAACGCTTTGGATAAACGGATTATAAATTAATTATGGATCCTATTGCCCCCTAAACGTTTTAAGAAACTACATCCTATATTCCTAGATATGGAACTTAATAGAAACGAATTAGAAATTAATAAATAGGAAATAGAAATTAATAAGCTAATAGAATACAAATATAAGAACGACGCATAGATAGCAAATGTAATAGAAGCGATTTAAACAGGAAAATAATAGTATAAAGATATTACACTCGCCAAATGCGAAATTCGTAACAATTGACTATACTATTAACAGAATATGGTAGTCCCAAATTCCAAACCTTTGCGATTTAAGATACTCAAATTCGTACACAACTCTTCTATAGCGGGACATCCTAGCTGTGCGAAAACGTATAAGATAGTCCAACAAGCATATTACTGGCCTATAATGCATAACTATATGCAAAAATACGTTTAAGCATACAGAACGTGTGTTCGTGGAAAGACTTCTTATATAAAGAAACAAGGAGTACTCTAACCATTGTTAATTCCAATATAAAGATAGCGTAATATCTTAATTAACTTCGTGGTAGATTTACCTAGCAGCAACAGATTTATAAATATTATAGTAGTAGTTAACCGCCTTACAAAAATGCGACATATAATTTCTATAGACTTAATTAATGTTATCTTAGTAGCTAAATGTTTTGTTAAACACGTCTTTAAGCTGCATAGACTCCCTAACTTAATAATATCTAACCGTAGAAGCTAGTTCGTTTTAGACTTCTAGCAAGCTCTATATAAATAATTAAGCATATAAACACGACTCTCAACTATATTTTATTTAGAGATAGACGGTCAAACCAAAATTGCGAACGCGATTATGGAATAATACCTATAAATATACTACTCCTACCTGCAAGACGATTAGGAAAAGTGGCTACCTTTAGCTAAGTTTACTACAAACAATACAATAAACAAATTAATAGGTATAACGCCGTTCTACGCGACCTACGGACAAGACCCTTAACTTAGATTTAAACCACGACCTAAAATTAATACAACAGGACCCACGATTAAACGGATTTAGTTAATTAATGCGTATAACTTCGCTAATTAAATAAAGTAGTTAACGGAACTACTATAAAGTGAATTAACGTACGCTTAAATGGTATAGGAATGGCATATAAACAAAGAACAAGCTCCCATATAGGACTTTAAAGAAGGTAATATGGCTTACCTAAATACATAAAACATAAAGACTTAACGGCCCTTAAAGAAACTTAATTGGAAGTTTGCGGGCCTATACCAAATTAAAAAGAAACTAAGCCTATACGCCTACAAGCTCAAACTGCCAACTAAGATAAAAATACACCTAATATTTTACATAAGCTTACTATAACCTTTAAAAGGTGAACCTTTAACTTATAAAGTGCCGCCACTACCTCCTGTAATTATTAACAACGGTAACGGTTCTTACTTTATTAACTTAATTAATAATATAGAGGACTTTTGGAGCTCTTGCTGTACCCGGCCCAAAAAGACCAAACCAACTAAAAGAACCCTAAAAAACACCCTAATAATCCCCTAAGATGCATGCATCACAGGGGAGGCACAGGTGGAACGATAGTGGTACGCAGTCGCGCGTAACCGCTAGACCTATACCCAACAATGGCCCCCCACAACAATAATAAGGACGGGCGAATACTATACCAGAAAGCGGAAATACCCTAATTAAGAAGGCATCTAACAAAATATAAAGCCTATTAGACGCGTCTAGTATCTGGAACTGTGGGGGAGTATCTATTAGCTATTATAAACTAATACAGCTAGCAGAATAGCTCCAGTCTAGTAAACCTTAGGCGCCCCTCTAGTAAACCCTTAATTAAATCCTCTAATGGCTAAACAAAATTAAAGATAAACAAAATCCCTCCCCTATAGGCGAACTGCACCTAGGCCGCCATAGCTGTATTCCTACAGTATAGGGAACCTACCCCCCTAAAAATAATAACCGGGTATATAATCACAATATAACCAAATATAGAAAAGGCAGAGGAACTTAGGGGATAATTAGAAATAGAAGTTCTTATAGAGATTTATAAGGAGGTCTACAACGCCGTCGCAGTCCAACACCTTAGGAGTGGAGACATTAGAGTTACCCTAAAGGACCAATAGGCAAAGGAACGGGCCGTAAGGGTAGGGGATAGGCTAGGAGAGCGTATTAGTATAAAAGTGCTTTATAAAGATTACCCAGTTAAAGTCCTGTTGGTTCCCATAAGCCTTAGGGTAGAAAGGGGACGCCAGGCGGATAATACAGCAACTATATAGGAGATAGTAAAATAAACGGAACGCCTTATACTAGGACTTATAATTACCTAAATCTAATAGCTTTAACAGAAAAATACAAACTAAGCATATAATAAGAACAATAAGAGGATATAAGGGGCGCTAGAGACTTGCTAGGGAGATAATAGATAAACGTATAGCTCCCTTATTATTAGCGTATATACACCAGGAATGCAAAAACCCCTTATCCAAAAAGGAATAATTATAAATAGCCTTATATACAACATAAGGCTCTATAACTATAGACTACGCCTAGAACAATGTTATTACTATATATAATAGGGACACACCTAGTCCACATGCGCAGCACAGGTATGCTGCGGCTACTATACAGGCCCCTATAATATAAGATAATGTACAAATTAAGACCAAATAAAATGCGTAAACTGTCACCGAAGCATATATAAGGCGTAGGAGAGAGAAGACTGCATTAAATATAGGAGATAGAAGGAAAGGGCTTAATAGCTGCGGGAATAACTGTACACTAGGTTATATAAATGGAAACAACAGGTAATAAGCTAGGGGGACGTAGGTATCTTCCTAGCGTTTCCTACCTTTAATACTAGGGGGCTAAGCCAGCTATCCCAAGCCTTAATGGGCTAAAAGCGACGCTACGCGATATTACCAGACCGAACAGGAATATAAAGGACATATGGGATACAAGGGAGAGAACGCCCAGTAGAAAGACCCCTATAGACGGCTATGGTAAGTTTAAGGCCGGGATAATTAAGAATTAGATTTAACGTGGTAAATATAATATACGCAGCTGGCTTATAAGGGGTATATAGCTAACTGGCGAGAACGGGGGAAGAACTGGAGGTAATAATAGACTTAGATTTAGAAAGGCTAGTAGGAACACAAGATATAGGAATAGAAAGCTCTATATAAAATAAGTAGTGGCCAGGGAGCAAATATAGGAGATAGAAGTTCTAAACATTTTAGAGAAAGTAGAAACGGAAGAAGCGAGGAGTGAAGGAGAGGCAAAGGACTCCCGCTGGGGGTCCGCTACTTGACTATTATATAGTACAACTGCGGCAATACAAACTACTGTCTAGTAAGGCCCCTACTAGACAGTCTAGACCTAGAGAAACACCATATTCTTGCCATATAAGAGCCGTATTATAATACCTATATATAATTAACATACTGCCCCTAAGGATTTTAGCTCCTATATGAACCAAAAGCAGCTATACACGTATGCTTTATAATTAGTAAAAATATTAGCCTTGCCTTATAGTTATAGCAGGCAGTTAACCTAGATATTACAGTTATAACCATCTAGATATATAGGGGACTAGTATAAATTATTAATGTCTATAACCCTAGGGTTAAAGGGGTAGTATAGACAGAGAATATTATATCTATAATAAGCTTGCTAGAAACTAAATACGCGGAGTCTATCCTACTAGGAGATATAAACCTCTACCACCTATAGTAGGGGGGCATCTATATTGCTGCTAATTAACAGGTAGAGTGCCTACTAAGAGCTATAGATAATGGGGGCCTTAAGCTAGCTACCCCCCTAGGTGCAATTATATGGCAATAGGGCACTGCTAAAAGTACAATTAACCTTACGATTATAGACAAAAACCTATACCAGAGACTTAAAAGGTGCTCCCTTAAAGAAGAATAGGTATTTACCTTAGACTATATCCCTATCTAGATATAACTAGATCTAGACGTTAAGGCGTAACTAAATAGTAAAAGATACGTAATAAGGAAGCTTAACGTAAATAGCTTTCTTAATACAATTAAACAATAACTCTAAGACTTAGAAGAAATCTACTTAATACTAAATAAGTGAGGCTTATTAGCTACCCCTAAGGAAATTAATTAAAGACTAGAAAGGATCTAGGCAGTAATTAAAAGCGGGCTAGAAAAGTACTACCTAGTTTTAAAACCGGGCCCCTACGCGCGACACGTATGGTCCGTATAGTGTGCGGCCCTTATAGCCGGCCAATAACAAGCAAGGAGGAAATATATAAGCAGCCATAATTCTAAGGATAAGAGATAATATAAAGATATAAGAAACTAGCTAAAGAATACCCTAAAAAAAGAAGCAAGGAATAACTAGAGATAGTTTATAAATAAATACACTATTAACCTAAGTCTCCCCTATAACAAGGGCCTTTAGACCATAGCGAAATAGGTAAAGAAAAAGGCGGGACGCCTAGTAGAAGATCCATACCTACTACCCCTATAAAGAGCAGGCGAACTATAGGCCATAAGTAATAATAACAAAAAGGTAAAGATCCTTATAGAAAGATTTTTCCCTTAACCGGCTCCAGTAGACCTTAGCGATATTACTAGTAAAACACCGGTAACTCGCCTAAGGGTTAATAGCGATATAATAACTAAAGAAATGGCTAGAACTATCAGCCGCCTCTTAAATAACACAGTACTAGGACTAAATAGGATCCTAAACAAAGCCCTAAAGACCTATGGACTACTTATAGTACCTTGGCTTACAGACGTAGCCAGAGTATACTTTGTAATAGGCTACTACCCGTAACTTAGAAGATCTATAACAACGGTTATCTTATAAAAAGAAAGTAAAGTAGACTATTTAATCCCAGAAAGCTACCGCCCTATTGCCTTAAAAAACACCCTAAGCAAGATCTTAGAAAAGGTTATAGTGGACTATATAGTAGACACGGCAGAGGAACACGCCCTACTACCATAAAGCTAAATAGGGGCAAGAAAGAATCGCTTAACGCTATTAGCACTTATACTACTTACTACTACCATTAAAACTATATGGGCTATGCGAAAGGACTTTATAGTATTAATACTTAGTTTAGATATCAGCGGCGCCTATAATAATATACCCCATAAGCGTCTCCTATATATCCTTAGGGCAAAGGGCTTCCTAGAATAGATTATTTAGTTTGTTTAAGAATTTATAGGCTAGAAAGAAATGTTACTGGTCTTTAGCGGATACCAGAGCCCCCCTATTACAGTCATAACAGGAATACTATAAGGATTACCTCTGTCGCCTATACTCTTTCTCTTCTTTATAAGCAACCTGCTTAACACCTTTAAGGAAGGGGCGACCTAGGGAATAGGCTTTGTTAATAACACAAACCTAATTATATATAGGCTAACAGCTGCAGAGAACTGTAGGATACTAGAGAAAGCCTATAACACCTATATAGAATAGGTAAGATAATATGGAGTCTAATTCTTACTAGAGAAATACCAGCTAATCTATTTTATAAGAAAACGTAACTAATCTGTAGATCTTTAGCATATAATCCATATCTAAGGCTTTAGGGGTTAACCGGTTCAAGGCCTAAGGGTATTAGGAGTATGGGTAGACAGTAAGCTCTAGTAGAGCGTATATACGGCGCAAGCGGCCCATAAGGGCTAAGCATAGTATATCGCTATGTCCAGGATTGTTAATTCTATATAGGGTCCATGCTTCTAGAGGTCACGCCTACTATATATAGCAGTTGTCCGGCCAACCATAACGTATAGTTCTAGCATTTGGGCCACTGGAGAAACTAAGAAAGGCCCCCCTAAATCACTCCTTAAACCACTCTAAAAGGTCCAAACAGCCTACCTTAGGAGTATAATAGGCGGGTATAAGCGAACGGCTACAGTACTGCTTAAGAAGGAAGCCAATATTTCTTCCTTATAACTATATATTAAAGCCGATGTAATGTAAAGGGTATAAAAGGAACGCAACTCTAATGTTATAAAGTATATTAAGACACGCCTAAACAAACTATAGAGGGACCCTAGGGTGCCCTATAGGAGAAGGAACCAATAGCCCCAAAGTAGGGAAGATATATTAGGAAAATAGGTAGAGAAAACAGAAGAAGAATAGTGCGGCGCTAGGGCCTAGGCCTATATAGAGAAGGAAGGGAGACGTGTAAGAGGCTAGTAAAGATAACAGTAAGGGAGAGAAAGGAGCTAAAGTAGAGCATAAAAAAGTACTAGAAAACCATCTACCGCAATATAATACTGGTTGGACCAACGCTAGAGAGACAAATAGGAGTTAAAGGTATAGAGGTAGACTTAGGTAAGGGGAACCTAAGCTATAGCATAGGTAATACTATAGGGGGTAAATACCTAAGAGCTCTAAGAGGGCCTAATAAAGGCAGAAAATATAATAGCAACACTCTTAAGGACAGGAATAATAGGACTAAAAGATTGGCTTTACTAGGTAGGTATTCTAGTAGGTAGCCTAAGGTGCAAATATAGCTGGCCAAGATAGACACTAAAACATATAATACTGTTATGCCCCTTACGCACCGGCCAAGAAGCAATGCTCTTAGCAGCTGGTATAGAAAACTATAATACACTGCTCTTAATATAAAAAGGCCTCAAGGCGGCTACCCGGTGGCTTATTGGCTAAAATGTGCTAGACCAGTTCTGGGTTACAAAGGAAATAGCAATAAAAAGCAAAGGGGTAAGTAATAGGCGCCCCCTAATAACTCTATAGGAGTAGAGTATAGTGTGTAATACTAGCGCGTCTGTAGGTTTATTACGGCAACAGTAGTTCCCAAGGAGGTTAAAAAGTAAGGTAGTAGAGCACCACTGGTAACTCGCAGGCGACTTATAAGCGAGCCCTAAAAGGCGGGGAGACGGATCACGGGGTTTTCTTAAATAGAGTTTTCTCCCTATATGTATATAAGGAGTAGTCCGCGTAGGCCTAATAGGGATCCGAATCGGACGTTAAGCAATAAATAATAATAATTAATAATATACAATGGAAAAAATAATCTAAACGATTTAAACTTCTTATTAAGTGGGAAGGATATAAAACACAAACCTAGGAAATCTATAATTAGATTAAGGCCAACGCGCCTTCCTTAGTAAAAGAATTCTATAAGGACTATCCTTTGCGGCCTACTCTGGCTGGATGGACACGATATAAAGGCAAACAACTACCACCCGACACGAATACACGAAACTCGAATTTAAAAAGAACTTAAAATAAGTCACAATGTTCGTAACGTAATTACGTGACACGTAAGATATTAAGGAACTTTAACTAGCGGTCAAAGTTGTCTAATTAGTTAGATCTGCCTTGCCAAGACCGCCACCCAACGCGAAAATACGACACGCGATAAAAAAAATTATAAACTCTTAACTAAATTGAATTATTTTAAACCTTCGGTTAAAAGGGGGGGTACTATAACAGGACTAGCCTAGTTACAGTAGGAATGTCTTAGTAAAACACTTAATAGATAAACTTAACGCCTTAATTAACTTCTGCCAAGTTCTACTAGATTAATCGAATTCTACCAAAGTCTATCCGCGTGCGCACGTGCGTACGCATCGACTAAGACCCCTAACTATTTAATTACAAGATTCTCTGGTTATTCCTTTCTCTTCTTTACACAATGTCTTGTTCTCTTCAAGAGCTATATACCCTTAGATTTAGATAGAATTTATATTGTTCCTTTAAATCTTCCCCAAAGCCTCTTCGCGCCCTTACAATTTCCTAAGCTTGCTTATCTTACGTAACTAACCTAATTAGTTACAGACAACCTCGTTTAGACACTAGGAGTATTTAGTTTTTGATAGTGCTTAAGCACGCCTCCTGCCAAATTCTACTAAGTTCTGCTAGGTCCCATTAAGTTCTGCCAAATTCTGCTATATTCCACTAAATTCCATTAAGTTCTACCAAATTCCGCTATATTCTACCAAATTCCACTAAGTTCTGCCAAATTCTGCTAGGTGGTTGAAGTGACCAATCACGATTTTCCATCCCGGGGATGGAAAATCGCTATTAGCTTGCTTACTACTAGTGCCTTGGCGACTATCCTTGCACCTTTATACTCTCTATTCCTACCTTTATATCTTCTCCTCTTTCTACCCACTTAGTGACCTATAGCTTAATTGTATTCGTATTAATTAGGTCCTTTAACGCCTGGCAGGGCTTTAATTTTGTCATAGCGTCGGTAGGGTTACTATTTCCGTCAATCTACTTAATCTTTGCTATCTCTCTTCTTTTGTATAATTGTTATAGACACATTAGGTTAACTATAAGTCGTTTCTCTTATATTGTCCCGAGCTTAACTAAGCAGTTATATAGGGACTTTAAGTCAGTGCAGAGGATAACTAGTAGTCGTTTGAGTTATAGGATTTTCTTAATAGTTGCTTTAATCGCAGCTCTAGTGTCAAATCCGTAGGCTATTCTATATAACTTAGATGCTAAGACACTTTGTGTAACTCGCTTGCATTTAATAGATAACTAGTAGAGGATATTAGCCTTATTATCTTTATCTATAAGCGTAATAATAAAGCCAATTTAGGATAAGAGGTTATGGTTATTCGCGAAAGATAAGTCTGTAAAGATTATTAATCTAAGGGAGTCTTTGCTAGTATTAAGTTGTACAAAACGGAGCCCTCTTAAGGGATTATCAATCTGCTACTATAGTCGCTTATTAAGCTACTTTGCGTGCTCCTCCTTTAGATTAACAACTTGTGCTACAAATAAGAGGTTAAAGGCAGCTTCTGGTTAGCAAACTGTGGCGATATAGGCTCCTCTTACTCTCTAAGCAACATACTGGTCCTTTAGTGTAACTGCCTTACGGACTTCCCCTCTAGAGCTAGTTAGGTCTGTAACCTTCATAGTAACCAACTTTAGGTTCTGGCATTAACATTCCTAGGTAAGAGCTATTAAGTCCTTTTCTTGCCTAATATAGCCTCCATTAAACTTGATTGGGGTATTTAGTATAAGCTTCTCTCTTTCTTTTACTAGGAAGTTTGCCTCCTAAAGCCTAACTTCTTTAGCCTCTATAAAGGTTTTATCAGCAAGAAATAGTATATCGTTAGTCTACAATCCTACAATTCTAAAGCCGTTGTTGGTTATATATAACAAGCAGGGGTTATATATTAACTGGTTCATCTATAGCTTATTAAGGTGGTAATGGTAGTATATATTAAACCAATGGTTACTAGCTTCCGGGACACCGTATAGTGGTTTAATAACTCTTAGGATTAATCCATTCTTTAGTCCAAGTTCTGGTGGTAAGTGTATAAAGAAGTCTCTATTTAGGTAGGTACTAGATTATACGTAAGCTTGTAAAATATTACGCAGGTATAGAGAAGCTGGTCTTCTTTTATTTCCCTATAGGGTTGCCGTAAGTGCTAGGATAATTCTCTGGCTAATACATTAAATGGTTAGTAACTATGTCAGGACCAGATCTTTGCTATAGTCGTTATAGGCTTATATAACTAGTCTAGACTTCTTAAAGGCCTTATCTATTCCGGCATTCTTAATCTTATTAACAAATTAGGAGTTAAAGATTCTAACTCCTTCTGGGATGTCTGCTATATCAATAAACTTAAAGACTCCTTTCTTAAGTAAGCCGTTTATCTCCTTGCATTAAGATTCTGTAAATAACAGCAAGGTATACTTAAAGGTTGTAGTATCAGATTTTGTTAGGCTGTCGTTAATAAATATTAATACATCTATAATGTTTTACTGGGACTTTGTCGGCGATCATTATGTCCATTTTAATCTTTGGGGGGGTGTACTAGCTACTAGTTCCTTAATTGGTTCCTTAGTTGGTTCCTTAGTTAGTTCCTTAGTTGGTTTATTAGTTAGTTCCTTAGTTAGTTCTTCCTCTGGTTTAGGTTGTAGGTATAGCTTTACTGCTATAGTCCTAAAATCAGTAGGTCCGCTAGGGAGCTATATCCTGTATATCTCTCCATTAATTCCAAGCAACTTAAATAGGCCAGTCCATCTACCACTCTGTCCGGTATTGCCTTTACGCTATATAAGTACTTCTAAGTTAAGGGGGAGGTTGTGGATTATGGTAATAGATGGGCCGTTTTATTGGTTTAGTGTATTATTAACTTGCTTCTTTGCCCTAATCCTTACAATCTCCTCCATTGCCTTCTTTATAGCTGCTACTCGCTATATAATAAAAGGTACTGGTAGGTTAAGTTCGCTTATTTAAGGATAGGCACTAAAGACAAGTAGTGTTGGGACCAAGCCATCTGGGCTAGCTGTGTTATTAGTAGCTTTTACTGCTACTTATAGGGCTAATTCCTTAGCTATTTCTAAGTCCTATAGTTCCTCTATAATTATTTAGTATACTTAGCATATAGTTAGGTAAGCTCTTTCTACCATTCTAATAGACTAATAAGCTTCTACTGGGACACTCTTGGTTAATATAGCTATTGCCATAGTATATTATTGGAACTACTTGCTTATAAAGTTCTTTCTAGCGTTATAGGTAATGTAGTTAGGGGGTCCAATATAGGTATTAATCTAGCAGAGTTGTAGGGTATCCCAGGTATGCTTTGTGGAGATATTGCGTAGCCATCTCACAGCTTAAAATCTGGTAGCTTTATCAATTACATAAAGGACAGGGCTTCCATTAATGTATATAATATTAACAAAAATAGAATAGTTAAAATTAGAATCCTAGTCTTCTTATAATATAAACTTAAATCATCTAGGGGATTTACCGTATTTCTGGCAGTGGGAGCAGTACTTAGTAAGATAGTCAATAACCTACTTATTAATATTATTATAGCTAGAGCATTCTAATACCTTATATAGCTTGTCTACCAATAGATATCTAAAGCGGCGGTAGAGTCGGCGGAGTTTAGTAGTGGTTAAGTAGCAGGGGTTTTAATTAAATAAATAGGTTATAAATAACCGTAGTAACTCTTCCTATAATAAAAAGGGGTAACTAAATCAGCAAACCACTGGTACCAATTTTATTGGGGTAACTAGGACGTTCTTAAGGTTATTATAATAGACCTTTAGTATATCCATATCTACAAGACATAGTATAAAGGATATATTGGCCTTTATAATATAAAACTCAATATTGCTAACTTGTATATTAACTATAACAGAACTAATAGAAGGGGTAAAGCCAATACCAAACTAGACGTTAATAGCGCCGGCCTTTAAGGTATTAATAATGGTATTATAGGTCTTCCTATATACAAGGTATTATCTATAACCTACTATTAATCTCTTTAAAGCTCTAGTATTAATTATCACTCTATAGAACTTATTAGAGGTATATTAGCTAGTAGTAATATAGGCGAATAGGTCCAAGTTATTATAGTAAGCAGTTAGGTTAGTGCCAGTAATTATATAGGTAAAGGATTGGTCCGCTAAATCAGTCACAGTATTAATAGCTCCTTCGTGCTATATCATTCTAAAAGAGGTAAGGAATAATTTAGTCTATTCCTAGGTTAGGGATGCTAGTAGTAACTTAATATTAATTATAAGAGCTTCTATTATGTCATTAATAGATTCTAAATTAAGTTCATTATTATAATCTGTTCCCTTATACTTAGTAATATATTGCTTAGCATGTCTATTAAAGCAGCGGTTAAATCTGTCCTTAAACTTCTTCTTTAATTTATCGCGTTCTTCTCTTAAGTGTTTAGATAACTAGCAACCTTCCTTATAGCAGACAAAGCAGCGCTTCTTAGGTAGTGTATATCAGTTAGGTGGTCTATTATACGGTTAAGATGGTGGCTAGGGGTACTGCTTATAGTAACGGCGGTTAGTAAAGAAAGCTTAGGGGTTCTTGTTATTTAACTTTTTAAAAGTTATAATAGAAGATTATAGGTTATTAATTAAGCTAGTTAGACTATCTAAAGGTTTAAAGTAGGTATATTAATAAGCTAGTAACTCCTAGCAAGCGTTAATAAGTTTATTATAGAGGAACTTATTAGTATATAGGTCTGGGTTAAGACCATACTGGAGGTATCTTAGTTCTTTAATAAGCAACTATAGGCAGTCTAAGGTTAATTTTCCAGTATTCTTGCCTTTACTTATTATAGACCTCAAGGTTATTAAGTTCTATTGCCCTAGTATGCCACACCTATACTTAGGTCCCTTAAAGTAATTATGTATGGTGTTATAGATTTAGTTAAATAAAAGGGTTATAGTAACATTCTTAAGGTTAATATAGTAATAGTTAAGTGCTAAGCCGCATAGCATTATAGGGTAGGCTTTAACCCTAGCTTCTTAGGGTACATCAGCTCTACTATAGAGGTTATAGAAGATAGTAAGTTTAAAGTTAAAGTTATTATCTTCTCTACTGTACTTATTGTCTTCCATATACATCTTTATAAGGTTTATTAACTCCTTGCCAAAACCCTAGTTTAACAAGGTAGGTTATATTAACAAGATAGGTTGTATAGGTAAGATAGGTTATAGGGTTAGTAAGGTTAAGGTTAGGGTTTTAATGGTAGTTTATAAGATTAGATTTTCAGTAGTACTAGTACTGGTACTAGCACTGGCGAAGTTGTTCTTAAGGAGGTAGTTAATTTGTCCTAAATTAAACTTCCCTCTAGCTACTATATACTCTTTAATCTCAAGCTTAGTCCACTTTATAGGTTCTTGTTCTTATAGGGTATTAAATAGCAATTTAGGAACTATGGCGTTCCTATACTTTCTTACCTATACGCCGTTGGTCTGTAGGAGTAATTAAAGCTTTCTAATATATGTCTGGTTGCAGTTTTTGAAGATTTGTACTATAAAGTTCTAGAAATTATTCTTATAGGCTTCCTATAGTTCATTGTCTTTAAAGTCATAGACCTTATATTCTAAGGTCTTAAACTATATAAAGTTATTAATGTCTGTAATATCAATGTCATTAGAGTCTACATCGATTCCTCTGCCCCACTTCTTCTATCCTTCTCTAACTTGTTGCCTAATATCTATTATAGTGGTTCTCGTGATAACGGGTAAGTTTATGTAATAGTTGTAGGGTTTAAAACGCGTAATGGACGCGAACTGAGGTTCTTTATCTTATCAAGTTTTAGTTTTTAGGTTCTAAAACGCGTAATAAACACGAAACTAAGGGCCTATTAGGGGGTTGGTTCCTTAAGTATCTAACGCCTTTTAGAGTACGTGATGGACGCGAACCAAGGGCCTGTTAAGGGGTCGGTTCTTTAAGTACCTAAGGGCTATGTGTAAAGAATCAAGGGCCTATTAGGGGGTTGGTTCTTTAGATACACGTCAACTGATACTCCTTAGCAAACGGGTTCGGTAGAGGCCTGCAAGCAGGGACTGATCGAGCTTGTCTCTCTTTGTAGATAATACGTCTCCTAATCTGTAATCACTGATTAGTGTTGGTATCACTTCCGGTAATACGTATTGCTATTGCAATAGTGTAGGGGTGGTAACTGATTTTGATTGATGCTTGATTTATTCTCCTATTCTACAGGTGGAATTTAGTGGATTTCCTGAGCTTGCTTAGCTTATATAACTAACCCAATTAGTTACAGACAACCTCGTTCAGACACTAACTTTACGTAGAGTCTCGTGCCATAGTAAAAGGTAGTAGTAGCTGCCTTAGCTAAAACGGCGTTTACAAAACACTCCCCTAAGTCACTAGTTAATTTTATTTATAGAGTACAAAAAAGGAACGCCTTTACACGCTCTATATATAATTAGTTAACTTAGGGGTAAGTTCCTACTAGTAATAAGGACTACACCCTTAATAATTAAGGACTATTAAGGTAAAATAATAAGGTCTGGGTGCTAAATTGTATACTACTATAATAGAAGATCCTTAAGCAGAATTATAATAATCCTATAGGCGGCCACTATAGTTTTAACTATACCTTTAAGGTAATTATATGGAAGTATGCTTAGAACGGCCTTACCTAGGACCTCTATAAATACCTAGATAACTATAATACCTACCAACGCTTTAAATCGCGCCGCTATAAACCCTATAATAAGCTACAGCCTCTTTAGGTCCCTACCTAAGCCTAGCAGCATTATTTACTTAACTTTATTATAGATCTCCCAGAGTATAAGACTCCTAATAGTGTAGAGTATAACTCTGTCTTTATCCTTATAAACCATTTTATAAAGCTAGTACGCTACTATCTAGGATATAAGATAATTAATACTACGCAACTTACAAAACTCTTATTTAGAGTCTTTACGTAAATAGGGCCTCTAAATAATATCATCTCTAATAGGGGTAGTATATTTATAAGCAAGTAATAGAGCACTATATACTATCATCTCCACATTTAACATAAACTTAGCACTATATTCCACTTGCAGATAGATAGTTAAATAAAGCATCAGAACCAGAAGCTTAAGGCATACCTATATATATTCACGAACTAGAAACAGTCTAATTAGGCCTCCCTACTTAAAGAAGCAGCCTTTACCTATAACTCTAAGGTCTATACTACAATAAAGCGTTCCCATATTAAGCTCGCCTATAGCTAGCTACTAAACATCCTAGATAGAGTCCTAGACAGCGTCTAAGACGCCTAGTAAGGTAGAAAAGGGTCTAAGTTAATAAATATTTAACTCATAGAGACGTATCTATAACGCCTACGCCTTATACATAAGGCAGCAGTGGCATTAATAATACACGCCTAAAAGCTTTAGGTAAAATACTATAATCATTACCATCTGGCCAAGCACTTTACCGTTAGTAAACAAGTCCTACTCTCCTCTAAAAACATCTACATAAAACGTCCCTATAAGAAGCTTAACTACAAGTTTATGGGACCATTTTAGATCTTAGAGCGTATAGGGCAGCAAGTATATAAGCTAGAGCTTTTACCTGCTATAGCACGGCTCTACCTAGTTTTCTATGTCTCCCTACTAGAGCCTTATAGGTTACGTCCTAGGTTTTAACCCCTAGCAGTAAAAGAGCTTAAGGAAGGCAGCTAGAAAGTAGAAGTAATTGTTACCTACTAGGATCGCGCTAGACAACTGCAGTATCTTATTAAATGGCTAGGATGACCAAATAAGTACAATAAATGGAAATATAAGATAGAACTTAAAAATTGTTAATAACTGCTAGATAAGTACTATAAGCAGGACACCCTAGCCTTATAGCTAAAGCATAGGCAAAAAGCAAGTGCTACTGCTAAGATATAACCTATATAAAAGCGGAGTAGAGGACATCCTAAGGGATTAAAGAATAAGTTAACGCTTATAGTAAGAACTGTGGTATATATATAGGGTAAAGCGTAATTTATCAATATTCTATAAAAGCCACACTCTAACGCAACCTGGTTATGCTAGTAACTTATAGGTAACTTACAGATAAGGCTATAGTATACACTAACAATAAAACTTAATTTAGAAAATACCCTTTCTAGACCTAGTCTATTACTCTATACCAGCTTAGCAGATTATTTATATTAGAGAATAGGCCCGCTTTAACCAGGGCTTACTTAACTAGGGTTTAAACCCTTCTAGTAACTCGCTAGCAGTAACCTATACTAATAACATATATACTATTCCATGTATATGCTATATAGATAACGCGTAAGGCCAAAGCATAGGCTAGCGGCGGATTTAATAGGTATACAGCCTTACTATCTATAAATTTAGCTATATATAAGTAACCTATAACCTACCCGCAAAGTATATACAGTGCTATACCGGTATAGTATAAGGCTAAAGCAGGGTTAGTAGCGGATTTAATAGGTATATAGCCTTACTGTCTATAAATCTGGCTATATATAAATAACCTACAACTTACTTGTAAGGTACTAGCAACCTGCCTATATAAGCAAGCTTTAGAATATTTCTAGTCCACTAAATTTAGGTAACGGTATTAAGCTCTACTAGCTCTACCTATTAAATAGACTAATTAGGATTTTCTATGCCAGGTATATAAAATTGCTATTAGCTTAGTTAAATGCGGGGGAGTCTTAGTAAGGTAAATCTAACTAATTAAACAACTTTAACCGCCGGTTAAAGTTCCTTAACATCTTCGCGCCGTGTATATATACTACCTGTCTCTCTATACGCAAAATTAAGATACTCTTTCCCCTCTAAATTTTTTTCCTTATTTAAGGTTTTTTATGGGGTTTTATTAAGGCTTAAGTATATAAAGGATTGGGGACAATCCTTTTTAAAGGGGGGGCATTATTACGTAAAACCTAAGTAGATAGTTATATAGCCGCAAGGTATAGGCAACCCTAGGGCAACTTAGGGGTGACTCGCCTATAACGTATATGCGCTGCATATACCTAGGGAAAACCCTTTCTTACCTTACATATAGACTCCTCCTTTTTCCCTTAAGGATTTATCTATATATATAATATACCCTATTATTCCATTATTAAGCTCCCTATCTATATCCTCACCTTATAGTATATAGTCTAATTTTAATATCTTTTAAGCCTTATAAAGAGGTTTAAAGAGGTATAGAAAGTGGCCAAGCTATTAAAAAAGGATCTAGGAATAGCTTAACCTTAGAATACTACATTAACGTCTACATCTTAATTAATGTAATAGTGCTAGAGCGCGTTACCTGCTACTTTCTAGGCAGTTTACCAAATTCTGCTATATTCTGCCAATACTACTTATAGAGCCAACTAATTGGGATTTTCCATTCCTAGGATAGAAAATCGCTATTGGCTCGCTTACTACTAGCGCCTTAGCGACCCCTTTATATCTTACTAATCTCTAATAAACTTCTTCTTCTTAGCTTAGTATTCTTATATAGTAGTAATCTATAAGCTTTAGTTTAGAAGTATTTATATAAGCCTATTATATTATACTAAGCTCTCCCTATATAGCTTAGGAAGGCCTCTATAATATCCCACTCTAGAAAGAAACTTTATTTGCAATAATATATTAATATAATAGGACTAGCCCAGTTATAGTAGGAATGTCTTAGTAAAATACTTAATAAATAACTATCTATAACTATCTACTATAATCTACTATTTTCTACTAATACTGCAATACTAAAGCCTATTAAAGACTGTGCGCGTATATATATATATATTAACTACTAAAACCCCTAACTATTTAATTATATAATTCTCTTATTATTCCTTTCTTTTTTTAATATAATATCTTATTCTCTATAAGAGCTATATACCCTTAAATTTAAATAGAATTTATATTATTCCTTTAAATCTTCCCTAAAGCCTCTTTACGCCCTTATACTATATTATATTAAAATAACTACTATTAAAATGGCAAACAAACCTAAATCCCTTTTAATAACTATAAGTATTATATCCCTAGTTAGGGGATAGTTAACTATAATATAACAATCTTTTATAGATACCTTAGCTTAGTAGTAGGCTATACTAGAAGCCTAGTATTAGCAATTAATAGAAGCACTCTATAAAGAACTCCGTAATATTAAGGCACTTTTATTAGAGACATTAATAGAAATACCTATAAATAAGATTAAAATAACTATATCTAAGCCTAGCCCCTTAAACGCGAACCTTAAACTAGTAACTTAACCTATATCTATAACAAATTTAATACTTATTATAAAATCTAAAAAGCTCACTAACCCTCTAATATTTAATAAAAATTAAAATAATCTATATCCCTTTATAACTAAGCTCCATCTTAAACTTTTAATAAACTATAACTAATACCCTACTAAAGCTAGTAAGGTTAGCTATAGGATGTCTTATCTAAGCAAAGCCGCTATATAAACTATAGATCCATTCTTCTATAATAGTACTTTTATTAATTTAAAACCTTTATCTCTCTACTAAAATAAATATATAATAACGCCAGCTAAAAATATATAGCTATTACTAAACTTAAAAACCTATAATAATAGAACTAAGACTTTACCAGCTTCTTTTTAGAATTTTTAGGCCTTATTAGCAAACTAGATTAAAATAAAGCCACTAGAGTTACTACCCTTTATTAAGCTATCTTAGATAAAATTAAAGCCTTATTAGTAGGTAGGAAATTACTAAAAAACCTATCCAAATTTGCTATAATATATTAACAAATTAATAAGGACCTTTAATATAATAAATAGACTTATTCTCTAAAGCTAACTACACCTTATATTTAAAATTCTATAAAACTAGTATATGCCCTAAAGCATAATCCTTCTCTAAGACCTAAAAGCCCTATATATAACCCTATAGACCTTAATACCACTTAATTTTATACACCCTTAGGAACCGATAAATAAAAAACTTAAGCTATAAATAGAGAATGCTTTAAATATAGTAAAAAAGGGCATATTTAAAGGAATTGTTAAACCTACCCTTTTAAAAAAGTCCGCTATAGTTCCTCCTAGTCCTTAAATTATACTTACTCTATAAAGTATTTCGCCTTTAGTTAACTTGGAAAACAAATTATCTTAAGGCTAAGTCGCGCCTTAGAATAAAAAGTGGAAGAGTATAAGTATTTAGACTCTTCCCGCGCTAATATATAACATAACTCCCTTAATATACTTGGCGAAATTTAAACACTTAAAAAGTAGAAGAAAGTATAAATCCTTATAGATAGCAGAGCTACTAGCATAGGCTTTATTAATATAAACTATATAAAAACTTAACGCCTAAAATTAAAGAAACTTAATAAGCCCTAAGGCCTATAAGGCTTTAATGGCAAACCCTTAATATATAGCGAACTAATATATTATACTCTTATAAAATTGCAGATAGACAAACAACTTAAATATATTTCCTTATTTATAATACCTTTAAAGTTATTAGTTACACAGGGTGACTCACCAATAACGACTACTCAAGTAGGTTACAGTGATGTTGGTTAATAGCTTCATTTTATTGGAATGAGGAAGGGCGAGGAGCTTAAGACTCCTCGCCACGCTAGTGCCGCGGCGTTACGTGACGACCGCTTGCCTAATTCCCAACACTAGCAACTCTTCTTTTGTGGTTGCCATCTATATACAAATACTGCTTGACTAGCGTAACAAATATCGATCCTTCTTACTTACTATTGCTACTATAATATAAGTCTCGCTGTCCTAAAATTTGCCTCTTAGCACGTGGTGCTTTCTTACTTAGAGTCACAGGTGGACATCATATTAGGGCCACCAAGGCGCTAATTGTAAGCGAGCTAATAGCAATTTTCCGTACCAGGTATAGAAAATCCTAATTAGCTGCTCTTGAATTGCTATATCTCCTACTCCCTTTTAACCCAACCTTTAACTCGTATACGTAGAGTATTTGTGTTAACGAACGTCTCTAGTGCCTTATTTGGGTTTGCCTTCGTCATTACATCTACTGGGTTGTCTTGGCTATTAATCCACTAGATCTCAAAGAGTTCTTAACGCTTATAGGATTGCCAAAGTGCCATAATATCAATTATAAGACGCTTCTCCTTTGTGGTACCAAGCTTAACTAAACACTCGTAGAGGGAATATAAGTCGGTGCATACAATTATAGGGATAATAGGGAGTTTAAGTTAATCTGTAATTATCTTTAGGGTAGTTCTAATTGTAATTGCTATATTAACTCCGCTAACTATTCTATATATCTCTAATGCTAGAACGCTTCGGGTAACGCGCTTACTCTTAGTTAAGCTCCAATAGATAAGATTACTATAGATTATAAAGTCATTCTCTCTAGTAGATTTATTCGCGATAATAATCTTATATCCTAGCTGGGAGCTAAAATCTTTATTATTTATAAACGATCTATTAACAAATACAAAGAGCTTAGCGGTAGGAAGATTAATAGGCATATAGAGTAGTCCCTAATCAAGATGGTTTATTTGCCAGGAAAGACGCTTATTTAGGGCAAGGACGTTATCCTTAGTTGGTTCCTGGTGTTAAGCAGCAATAGAGAGATTAAATAAAGCCTTAGGTTAACAGATAGAAGCAACATAAGCTCCGCAAGCGCGTTACTCCACGTATCCTTGCTTTGGAGAATTAACATTAATAACGTCAATCTTCTTGCCTTAATCTTTCTGGCGCAAAGCAATAGAATCCTTGTTTAGGGAGAGGATGCATCCATTAAAAAGTAATAGTATTATTAAATTAAGCTTTTCCTTTGGCTTTGCTATAAGATTTGCCTTTACTAGCTTATCTTCTTTAAGAGCTAAGAATTGGTCGTCTCCTAAAATAATTATATTATTGGTTTGCATGCCGACGATTCCAAATGGAGTTCTTATAGTTGTGATAAGAAAGCAGGGATTAAATATAGAAGTAGTCATCAAGAGCTTCTCTTTATAGTGCTTGCTATAAGTAGCCTACTAATGAGTTCCTACCTCTGCAATTCTATATAATGGCTTAAATATAACCATAATTATATCTTTGGGATATTAGTAGCGAATTTACTCTAGAAGGTATACTAGTATTAAGCGCTAAAGGCGCGTCTCTGATTAGGTATAGGCCTGAGTAATATCTCGCAAATAAACCGCCATTCTATTCTTTATTAAGGAGGGAGCTAGCGTAATAATAACTCGCTAACTAGCTCGTTAAATTGTAGGGGATTGCGTAAGAATTACTTCCTTGCCATTGTTGTTATAACCTTAAATAACCAGTCTCAACTTCTTAAATAGGGTATTAGTAGCTTTGCCCTTAATCTTATTAACCATTCTTAACTTAAAGATGCGAACTCTATTAAACTTAGTAGGGTTATACTTCTTAAATTTAAAAACTCCTCTTATAATAAGACCGTCGATCTCCTGCTTATTAGATGCTTGGAAAGGAGCTCCTAAAGTTATAATACGGCCTTCCTTTTAAAGCTGTTTTGCAAGCTTAAAGTCAGCCTTCTCTTTAGCTGTTATAAAGGCCATTAATAACTCGTCTCTACTCTTAATAGCGGTAACAAATTGCTCTTCGAAATCGACAAGGTATTAGCAATTTTATAATCCCTTTAGGCGACCTCTACCGCGTCATAGTTACGGCACATCTGCTATAATTGCATTAGGATTATAGTCGCCTTCTAGAGTACGTTGATTATAGTTCTTCTTTAGGGTATCCTCTGGGGCATCCTATAAAGGCTCGGAACTGTCGTTTCTATAATAGGGCTTAACAACAGTTAAGCGGAATTAAGTGGGTCTATAGGGCATCTAAAAAGTACAAGTCTAACCATTAATTGTAATAAGTTTATATAGGCCTAACCATCCTCCCTTTTTACGCCATACGCGTACCTTAGATTGGAGTGGCAGATTAAGCATAGTTAAGGTATTTAGGCCATTTCTCATTCCTAGTGCGTTATTAACCTGGCGTATAGCGTAGAGACGTCGCACCTCTTTCGTTGCTTTGCAAATAGCCTCCGCTCGTTACATAACGGATAGGGATGGTGGATGTCACAGAGCGAGCACAAGCGATGGTAATATATAGCAAAGTAGATATTATTAAGCTATGTATATAAACTGCGTAATGAAGTCAAGACGTTGCGTAAGGAGAGAAGGTAAGGAAACGGGGAGAAAGGGTATATATCGTTAGTTTCGTTACTTGGTCAACACGTGCACGGAGTAGGATAGGATTCGAGGAGCGGTCCTAGCAGAACTTGGCAGGATTCGTTAGACTTGGCAGAATATAGCAAAATGTAGCAGATTGCCATCAGATTGCCATAGATTACCAGCAGATTATTATCTCGCGGTCGGTCTCTTCTTACTACGTCGGTGGAAACAGGTGGACGTGTGTAAGGTATTACGGAGGTGTCCTGTAATAGTACCCCCCCTTTAAACTCGAGCTTCTGCGAGATAGGGCTATGGTAGTTCTAGGTAGAGTTTGTAAAAGTCTTCTACGGCTTATATAAGTCCTATAGAGTTAACGGGTTCCTATAAGGGCTTAGTAAAGCCTCTCCATTTTATAAGGTATATATATTTACGTTTCCGTTTGTTATACTTAATGTTGTTAACTCTTTTAATAAGGTACTTATCCTCACTATCTACTTCAACTAGTGGGGGAGGGTCTTAGATCTGTCCAGGTAGGGCGTCTAATATAGGGGCGGCAGGGTAGAGGACTAACGTATAGAATACAGGGTAGATTTTAACCGTATTAAGGAGCTTTAGTTAGTAGGTATAAGGAGAGACAACTTTTCTAACCTCATAAGGGCCGGCGTTCTTCCAGTTAAGTTTCTTAGTAGGTCGTTTTATATTTAGATTTCTTATGTCTAGCCAAACAAAGTCACCAATTTGGTAAGCTGGTGCTAGGGTTCAGTTCTTATTTACTATAGCTTTATAGACAGACTGGGCCTATATTATTTTGTTAGTAAGGAACTCTTATAGTTCTTCTATCTTTTTTATAAATTCGTTTACTTCTGCAACTTATAAGGCCTAATAAGCTAGGTAAGGAACATTACTAAAGGGTTTAAAACCCATTTATAGGTACTGGCCGTAATTAGCTAGGAATAGGGAGACCTTTATAGTTTCTAAGACGGAGTTATTTGCAGTAAATTTAGCAAATATAAGCCAGTCCATCCAGTCGTCCTACAAATACGATGTGTATATCCGAATATACTGTTCCATTATAGCATTTACACGTTCCATTTAACCATCCGTTTCTAGGTGATATGCTATAGACAACAGTACTTTAATATAGAGTTGGGTAGTTAGTTCTTCCTAAAACACCAAGATAAACTGGCGGCCTCTATTAGAGATAATTGTTTTGGGGAGTCCATAGAGTTTCCATACATAATCCAGGAATAGTTAGGCAACAGCAGGTGTTAATATATCAGGGCAGGCAATTAAGTATCTCATCTTAGATAGTCAATCTATAACTACTATAATATTCGTGCATCCTTTACTTATGGGGAGATCAACAACAAAGTTAATTAAGATATCCTTCCATCTTCAATCCAGAACAGGCAGTGGCTTTAGAAAGCCGTTGTACGTCTCATACAAAGCTTTAGCTCGTCAGCAGGTATAGCAGCTAGAGACGTACCTTCATATCATATTATGCATGTTCGGCTAGTAGTATTCTTATTAGAGCAGTTCTAGGGTTTTTCCTTAGCCTAAGTAGCCGGCTACTAGTAGGTTATATACGTGTTTAAGGAGCTTAAGCTTAAGTTTATCGTAATTAAGGACAACTAGGCGGTTCTAGTAGTACAAGTGGTTTCCACGGACTTTATATTCGCTTAGAAAAACCTTTTTAAAGCGTTTAACGCCGTCTTAAATTAGCTTAAGCATCTCTTAGATAAATTCATTGTTTAGATATTCGTTAACTATAATCTATTTAATAGTTTAATCAGTTATTTTAAGGGCGTGTACCATAAGATCTTTAACAGGGGGATTAAATAGCTTAGGGCGGAGCAGAGTCTAATTGTAGTAAGAGCGCGCTTTTTCTTAAGCTAGTACGTCCTGTAAACATTAGGTTAGGGCATTAGGCTTCTAGCCTTAAACGCCTAGGCGGTACGTAATTAAGAATCGGAATTAGGACAGATATTCTAACTAGCGGGCTTAATAGTGGCTTAGCTATTTTATAGTCATAAAGTACTGCAGGTTCTTATAGTTGCTAAGAACTTTAATTGGGAATCCAGTTCCTTCTAGTTCTGGTTACTATTGCTTAAAGCATCTAATAATCGCTAGTAATTCCTTATTATAGATCTTATAATTGTATTTAGCTAGGCTTAGTCGTTTCAAGAAGTATACTATAGGGTACAATACTCCTTCCTTATTATATTAAGATAGAATGCCTCCAGTAACATAATTAGATAAGTTAGCTTCTATAACACTTATTCGGTCTAGGTCAAAGTGTTAAAGTATAGGTACAGTAGTAAACATAACCTTTAGATAAGCAAAGGCCTTCTTACATTCCTTATTAAAGATAAAGGCTTTGTTCTTTTAGGTTAAGGCCATAAGGGGTAAAACTAAGGCGGAGAAGTTATTAATAAACCATTAGTAGAAGTTAGCGAAGCCTATAAAGGCCCTTACGTCCTTAACGTTCTTAGGTTCTTACTAGTTCACAATTACTTTAACCTTCTTAGGGTCCATTCATACGCCGTTTATAGAAATAACAAGTCCAAGGTATAGAACTTCCGTTTTATAGAACTTGCATTTATCTACATCTAATTGTAGACCGGCTCTGCGCAAGGCTTACAGGATTAGTTCAACATGTTTTTAGTATTCAGCTAGATTATTGCTGTATATTAAAATGTTATTGATATAAGCAGTACAAAAGACGTCCAGGTATAGGCGTAGGGTATTATTTACAAAGTGTTGGAATAAACTCGGGGTATTTGCAAGGCCAAATGGCATTACTAAGTATTCAAATAATCCGTATTAAGTACGAAATGCAGTAAGCCATTTATCTCCTTTTACAATACAGAGGTGGTTAAATGTGTGGATGTCACAGTACGTGCAGAGGGACAAGGTACGAGGTACTATGTATCATTGACAAACAATGTCGTGTGAGGATCTATGTAGGAGGTGAGGTGGTATATATACACGTCGCTCAGGGGTTAGGTCCGTGCTCGTATTATAACAACACTAAATCATAACAACGTGTTAGGTTAGTGCCGTGACAGTATATTCCTCCCAATAAGGCGAGCTCCTGTGAGCCAAGTAACGGCAGTAAAAACACGGAAGTAAAAAAATAGACTACATATCCTCATCCTTCCAGTCCTTAAAGGTCTTTGTCCCTTCAGTTTTTAGACCTCCTATATATCTACTACATCCCTCTCCGCTAGCACTCGTCTCGAGTGCTAAATGCAACGTAGGAGTAAAACCAATGTAGAGAACAACGGAGAATTTTTTATTATAGGTTTATCCGC
>Ga0307507_10003810_pt1 | contig 28186 bp, 20 predicted proteins | sample 7_EM_MG_FD_207223 | JGI IMG/M metagenome (GOLD analysis project Ga0307507, IMG submission 207223) | Populus trichocarpa ectomycorrhiza microbial communities from riparian zone in the Pacific Northwest, United States - 7_EM | ecosystem: Host-associated > Plants > Roots > Unclassified | place...
CCGACAATGTGGATCAGGGTGGATCAGGGTGGACCAGGAGGACCAGGGGGACCATAACCCCCCTTGGTAGACCAGGAGTGGTTTTTACATTTTGCTGATGTCTACACACCCGGCGATTTAAATCTCAACACCATGAGAATTCATCATCAACATCCACCACCCCGTACTCTCAGTGAGCTGCACCCGCACTCTCGGTGAGCTGCACCCCCCCCCTCCCGCCTTACTTCCCTCATCATGCCCTTGAGCCCTGGCGTCCTTGTTTCTAGGGGTCATTTGGCTATACTCCCTCCTCTCTCCGCTCGCGCTTCTCTGCCTCGCTTAGCGCTTGCATGGTTGGCAACCCCCTCTCGCCTATGTTACAGACGGCTGGGATTACAGTTCGCAGTAGGAGAAAATCTTGCAACAGGCCACAGTCGATTTCTCTGTTCTCTTCACCTCCGTTAAGGGCTACCTAGTCAGACACGGACACGGTTACCGATAGTTTATACGGTTATCGGGTCTACCCCTCCTCTCCCCCCCCCAAGGTCTCGTCCCATTGCTCGGTTACAGCTACAATCCACTCACTCGGCTGCCACCCTACTGCCCCTCCGCCTCACCCTGCGATTTCTCCACGGTCGCGCCCCTCGGTTACGCTCAGTCGTTGTATAACACTGCCTCAGTGGTGGATGTCAACGCCTTGGGTTCTGAGTAATGCTAGCAACACCGCTTCGGTTTAGAGTGGCCCCTGCACCCCCATTGTTCTTCTTTTATTGTCGGTTACTCTGGGTTTCATAGTGGTTATAACAATTGTTTATTTTGTTGTTGGTGTCTACGGCAAGGGTTTTCCTGTTGATTCCTCCCCATGTATTTATTTGATTATCTTATTCCGCCCTTTTAGTCGGAGTTTGATTTCCTATTTTGCGTGGCTGGTGTGCGGTTGGTCTCGTACCAGAGGGACTTGGGTTGATGGTTTTTTCCCTGGCGCCGGGGTGGATAAAACACAGGGGATGGGGTTTTTTCTTTACCATAGCTAGCGCTGCACGTAGTCTTTGTTCCCAGTAGTTGATTAATACAAAGCACATGATAAAAAAAAAAAAAGATCAAAAAAAAAAAAGGCATGAGATTTGGGTCACAAACCATTTCCACTACACCGCCTGCGATTGACATCTCAATACCATCAGAATTCATCGGCAACATCCACTACCCCTGCACTCTCAGTTAGTTGCACCCGCACTCTCCGTGAGCTGCACCCCCCCCTCCCGCCTTATTTCCCTTATCATGTTCTTGGGCTTTGGTGTTCTTGTTTTTAGGGGTCGTTCGGCTCTCTCCCCCTCCCTCTTCACTTGCGTCTTTTGCTGCCTAGCTTAGCGCTTGCACCGTCAGCAACACCCTCTCACCCATGTTATAGACGGCTGGGACTACAGTTCGCAGTAGAAGAATACTTTTCAACAGGCCACGGTCGATTTCGTCATTCTCTTCTTCACCTTTAGAGGCTACCTAGTCAGACACACACACGGGGACCGATAGTTTCTATGATTAGTGGACCTAGCTTTCCTCCTGCCCCCTCCAGCCTCATCGTATCGCTCGGTTACAGCTACCACCCACTCACTTGGCTAGCACTCTACTAAAGTTTTGCCTTCCCGCGACTTCCCCACGTCGCAGCTCTTGGTTACGCTCAGTCGTTGTATTGCACTATTTCGGTGGCGGATGTCAATGCCTTGTGTACCCAGTACGGGTTACTGGTTTGTTTTCGAGTATGTTTTGATGCTCAGTATGTTTTATGATTGAGTTTGATACTCATGATGTTTTATGTTTGGTTTCCGAGTATCTGTCACAAACTGTGACTAAGCAAGGCAGATTTCCTGATGACTAATAGTTATTAGTCATCGGTTTGTTATCTTTCACGCTATGAGATGAGTTGACTCATAGGTTTTCACATGACGACGCAATAGTGTGTTCTTGATTTATTGTTGTTGATGTTACAATCCTCTCCTCTCCGGGTGATACTTGCAGCAGGTAACGGATAGTTTCCTAACGATCACTGTTTCTTTGGCCCGATAGCTGTTGCAATAGCTAAGTCTGTTGACTCCTATCTAGCAACGTCGATCGCTAGGCTCATATAAGACAGTCGTGTCTTGATTCCCGAAAGCGTGATAGATAAAGATCTTTGTATTGAAAGTATATAGTATGAAATAACTTAGATGGTTGCGTGAAGAACCCCAAATCTCATGTCTTTTTTTTTTCTTTTTTTTTTTATCATATTTTAAATTTTGTTTCTAGCTGAGGCCGAAGGCCAAAGCAATAAGTACAAAAATAGCATGTAACCGCGAAGGTTATGGCCGCAACAAACTTCCACCCAGTCCAACCCATCGTCGAGGCGGTGGAAACCGTGGGAAAACAACCCCTGGTCTAAAACCCGCACCAAGCACCCGGGCGCTGAAAACTACAACCAAATATACATGAAACTCGCAACCAAAAAAAAGCATCTACCGAAAACCCAAGAAAAACCCAACAGTGAGAAAAACCAAAAAAACCCAAATCCGAAGTAGAGGCCCCTGGGAAAGCCCATCCGCCGTGAAGGCCTTTAACGATCCCAGAGTATGCTTATCACCGAACACATCCACTCACGAAGGTAAATGTACCGGAGCCATCTAGACCCGGGCCGCGGGGCTAGTGGTAGAACGTGTGGCGAGTTAGGCCGAGGGAGTCCACGAGTCCTAGGAGGAAGCGAGTTGGATGGTGGCCAACCGCCAAAGCGATCGAGCCGGGTGGGGGGTGTTGGCTGTAACCGAGCCAGGGGACGAAGACTGAGTGAGGGAGGGGAAGGGTGCGCCCAATTGAGTAGAAGTACAAGGGAGGGAGGACCGAAACGAGATCACGACTTTTCGACGATGCCCACCGTACCGAACAGTGATCCAAGGAGATAATGCAATACCAGGGAGCAGAGCCACCACGGCCAGTACTTCGACGATAACCCGAGACTGCGACCGACCCATTGACGAAAGAAAGGGGTTGCCGACCGTACAAATGTTAAGCGAGGTAGCGAAACAAGTGTGGAGAAAGGAGGGAGTGGAGCTAAACGACCCCTAGAAACAAGGACGCCAGGGCCCAAGGACAGGACAAGGGAAGTAGGGCAGGAGGGGGAGGGTGCGGCTCACAGAGAGTGCGGGTGCAGCTCACTGAGAGTGCGGGAGTGGATGTTGACGATGAATTCTCATGGTGTTGAGATTTCAATCGCCGGAGGTGTAGAGGAGATCGTTTGTGCCCAAATCTCATGCTCCGAGGGTGCCCTTATATAGGGGTTTTTCTCTCAACCCTAACCCTGCGCGACTCATACTCTCGCGTCACGCGCCTTATGACTCATAGTGAGTCACAGTGTGAAATCCATCAGCTGACTCGTCCGAGTCAGCTACGCCCTATCTCGCAACCAATCAAAACTCATAAAACAAGTCATGTGCCCTAACGGGGTCACATGCGTGAAACCCATGACTCATAACCATGAGTCATGTGCGAAATACATAAATCACATGACCACAATCGTGAGTCAGGTCAAATATCAACCAATCACAATAAACCAATGACACGCTATTGCGTCATCATGTAAAATCCTATGAGTCAACTGATCTCATAGCGTGAAAGATTAACAAACCAATGACTAATAGCTATTAGTCATGTGAAAGTCTGCCTTGCTTAGTCACCGTTTGTGACAGTTGGTTGTTTGGTGACATGACTCACGATGGTGGTTATGTGGTTTATGTATTTCGCACATGACTCATAGTTATGAGTCATGGGTTTCGCACATGTGACCCCTTTAGGGCACATGACATGTTTTATGAGTTTTGATTGATTGCGAGATATGGTGTAGCGGACTCGCATGAGTCAGCTGATGGATTTCACACTATGACTCACTATGAGTCATGAGTCGTGTGACGCGAGAGTATGAGTCATGCAGGGTTAGGGTTGAGGGAAGAACCCCTATACAAGGGCACCCTCGGGGCTTGGGATTTGGGCACGAACCATCTCCTCTACACATCCTGTGATTGAAATCCCAACACAATCAGAATTCATCGTCACTACCCACCACTCCTGCACTCCCAGTGAGCTGCACTCTTTCTTCTCCCCTCTCCCTTATTTTGTCTTTGGCTCAAGGTAGTTTCTCCTCGGTCGGGTCACTTTGCTTCAGTTATCTTTGGTTCTCGGTCCCATCACTTCGCTTCCACTCCGCTTTTGCTTTGCTTCGCTTAGCATCAGATCCAGTCGGCAACACCTCTCTTCGGCGCCCAGGAGGGCTACCCTGCGCATGTCATCTCCCGCTGGGACCTTAGACTTGGTCTACCCTTCCTATCATCCTCGGCTCGGTATTGTCCTGTTGCTCAGTTACAGCTACCCTAGGCTCCCTCAGCTGGCATCTCAGTGCCAGGTGGCTCCTCTCGCCCCCCCTGCTACCACCGTCGCATCCTCAGTTACGCTCCGTCGTGGTATTGCACTGCCTCCTCAATCGATATCAATGCCTTGGGCTTGAGTGTTAGGCATACCAAGAATGCCGACCCAGAAGGCTCACGCACAGACCCCGGCGTAGCAATCAGTCTAAAGAACAAAGTACAAAAAATACATCTTGGTCTAGCTTAAGATGATAGTCACGTGCCTCCGACTATAAGGTCACGTGTTCGATTCACAGCCGCGTCATAGTTATTCTTAGTTAAAATATAATTATGCAACAAGTCATATAATGACGGCGATAATAGCGCAAAGGCGTCTGAGAGATTTAAGTGTGTGTTCCCGTTTTAGGATGCCCATAGGGTAGGAACGAGAGTTCTCTAAGATGACGGACGGAATTAGAATAAACACTTAAAAAAGTAAAAATATCTTATGACGATACCAGAAGACATATAGTGGAGACCTCCGGGCCCGCTCAGAACCAGTCAGTACGAACATAAGAAAGTGAGCGCAAATTGCTATTCGAGCGATTGCTGCCACAGGTCAGTTTGGAAACCTGATGCACAGACAGTGACGAACTCTCGCGCATTGAATGGTCTGACACCTTTGAAGTTGGCCGCTTCATATATGGTTCGGTGAAGAGATATTACTACGTTGGCATTAGTCGGCTACGTATACTCTAGACTGACCTATTATTCACGGGACTGACACACCCCCACGATAATATGGTAGTCTAAGTCTTCATAATGTGAGTATGGAGTCAAACAGTTGTCAGGGTCAAGAGGTGTTCGCACTTACGAGTCTAGAGAATTTTGTGCGGTCGATACTTAGATAGTATGGTTAGAACATGTAGCCCGCGAACACTCAGACGCGGAATATAAATATCGAAGTGCCTCCCTCGCTTAAAAAGAATCATAAAGCACGGGAGAGGAGATCTTATCAATATAATAAGTTTAAAAAATTATTATTTCCTCATTACCTTTACAACTACGCGAGTAACTTAGTTACACTTTATTACGAGCCTTCCTAGACAAGATTCTCCATCTATAAGAATTTATCGAGCATAAGGTCTAGTCCGGTATCATAAGTCACCTTACCGGCTACCTCTAATATCGAGCAATTACCTTTCGCCAGCTTACTAGTATGTTTGTACTATTTTGATTGGTCCCCGGCAGAAAATGTTTTTGTATTTCTGTTTGTGGTTTCGGTTCAGTGGTTACTTCCCTTTCCTCCCAGTGGATGACTGGTTTTATTTTGTTACTTGACGGAGGCTATGGCAAGGGTTTTCCTGTTAATTTCTTCCCATATGTTTATTTGATTTCCTTTCTTGCCCGCGTTAGCTAGTCAGGGTTGGATTTCTTATTTGATATGGCTGGTGTGCAGTTGGTCCCAGACCAGAGGGACTTTGGTTGATGGCTTTTTCCTTGGCGCCGTTTGGTTTGTCACAGAGGTTTTTCTTTTCCATAGCCCAAACTACATGAAGTCTTTGTACCTAGTTGACGATAAAACAATAGCACATGATAAAAAAATAAAAATAAAATAAAAAAAGAAGGCGTGAGATTTGGGTTCTTCGTGCAACTATCTAAGTTCTTTCATACAATATACTTTTAATACAAGATCTTTATATCACAGTTTCGGGAACTAAGACACGACTGTCTTACACGAGCCTAGCGATCAACACTGCTAGATACGAGTCAGAGGACTTAGCTATCGCAGTCAGAAAGCAAGACAAGAAGTGTTTGTTAGCGAAGCTATCAGTTAACTGCTACAAGTATTATCCGGAGAAGGAAGAATTGTAACAGTACCCCATATATGCACTGAACCCCTTCTACTATGGAAAGCATGCTCTAGGCAGTTATCGTGGTACCATTCATAAGGCAAACATGTAACCCATGTAGATCCAGTTTTGAGGTATCAAAGATACACTCATCTGAATACGGTGTTTTTGTGTCACAAACAGTGACTAAGCAAGGCAGACTTTCTCATGACTAATAGTTATTAGTCATCGATTTGTTATTTTTTACACTATGAGATCAGTTGACTCATAGGTTTTCACATGACGATGCAATAGAGCGTAATTGATTGATTGTTATTGGTTGTTTAGTGACATAACTCATGATGGTGGTTATGTGGTTTATGTATCTCACACAGGACTCATAATTATGAGTCATGGGTCTCATGCAGGTGACCCTGTTAGGGCACATGACTTGTTTTATGGGTTTTTGATTGGTTGCAAGACATGGCGCAGCTGACTTGAACGAGTCAGCTGATGGATTTCACACTATGACTCACAATGAGTCATGAGTCGCGTGATGTGATGATATGAGTGACGCAGGGGTAGGGTTGAGGGAAGAACCCCTATATAAGGGCACCCGCGGGGCATGGGATTTGGGCACGAACGATCTCCTCTACACCTCCGGCAATTGAAATTTCAACACCATGAAATATTATGGTCAACACCCACCCCCTCTCCCCTCTTTTGACGGCTCTTTTGCCTAGGAGGGTGATGCTACCACCACCCCACTCCCCTCTGATTCCCTTCTGATCTACCTATTGCTTTGGCAGCCTGGTTGTATGGGGTTTCACTGTTACTTTCCCCTCCTTTCTCGGCACTAGTTTCGCTACCTCGCTTAACATTTGTACGGTCGGCAACCCCTTTCTTTCGTCAATGGGTCGGTCGCAGTCTCGGGTTATCGTCGAAGTAGTGGCCCTGGTGGCTCTGCTCCCTGGTATTGCACTATCTCCTTGGATCACTGTTCAGTAAGGTCGGCATCGTCGAAAAGTCGTGATCTCGTTTCGGTCCTCCCTCCCTCCATCAAGAAAATTTCGGAGCGTGGTCCACTCCGATCCATTCTGATCCACATTTTTTGAAATTTTACCGAAAATGTTGACCAGGGTGGATCAGGGTGGACCAGGAGGACCAGGGGGACCATAACCTCCCTTGGTGGACCAGGACTGGTTTTTACATTTTGCTGATGTCGTACTTCTACTTGATCGGGCACACCCCTCTCTCCCCTCACCTGGTCATCGTCCCGTGGCTCGGTTACAGCTAAAACACCCCCCCACCCGGTTTGGTTGCCCTGGCGTCCGGCCACCATTCACCTCGTCTCCTCTAAGGACTCGTGGACTCCCTCGACCTAACCCGCCACACGTTCCACCATCAGCCCCGCGATCTGGTCTATATGGCCCCGGTACTATTACTTTGGAGTATGGTTGCGTTCGATGATACTTGCAGTTGGGGATCGTTAAAGGCCTTCGCGGCGGATGAGCTTTCTCTGGTGCTTCTTCTACAGATTTCAGTTGTTTTCGTTTTTCCCACTTTTGGGTTTTCTCCTGGGTTTTTGGTAGATGCTTTCCTTTGGTCGCGAGTTTCATGTATATTCTGTTGTAGTTTTCAGCGCCCGGGCACTTGGTGCGGGTTTTAGACCAAGGGTTTTTCTCCCACGGTTTCCACCGCCTCGACGATGGGTTGGACTGGGTGGAAGTTTGTTGCGGTCATAACCATTGCGGTTACGTGCTATTTTTGTACTTATTGCTTCGGCCTTCGGCCTCAGCTAGAAACAAAATTTAAAATATAATTAAAAAAAAAGAAAGAAAAAAAAAGGAAAAAAAAAAAGCATGGGATTTGGGGCACGAACCATCTCCTCTACACACCCGGCGATTGAAATCTCAACACCATGAGAATTCATCGTCAACATCCACCACCCCCGCACTCTCAGTGAGCTGCACCCGCACTCTCTGTGAGCTGCGCCCCCTCCTCCCGCCTTCTTCCCTTATCATGTCCTTGGGCCCTGGCGTCCTTGTTTCTAGGGGTCGTTTGGCTCTATCACCCCCTCTTTTCGCTGCCTCGCTTAGCGTTGGCACGGTCGGCAACACCCTCTTGCCCATGGTACAGACGGCTGGGACTACAGTTCGCAGTAGGAGAAAACCTTTCAACAGGCTACGGTCGATTTCTCCGTTCTCTGCATTACCTTTAGAGGCAGCCTAGTCGGACACGCACACAGTTACCGATAGTTTCTACGGTTATTGGGTCTACCCCTCCTCTCCCCCTTCAAGGTCTCGTCCCGTTGCTCGGTTACAGCTACCGTCCATTCACTCGGCTGGCACCCTACACCCTTCGCCGCCCTAGCGCTTGCCACGGTCATGCCCCTCGGTTACACTCAGTCATCGTATTGCACTGCCTCGGTGGCGGATGTCAACGCCTTTGGTTCTCGAGTAATGTTCTGCAACGCCACCATGGTTTTAGTGGCCCCCGCACCCCCTTTGTTCTACTTTCATTGTCGGTTACTTAGGGTTTCGCCAGTGGTCTATCAATTATTTATTTTGTTAGTGTCTATGGCAAGAGTCTTCCTGTTGATTCCTCCCCATGTATTTATTTGATGTTTCCTATTTCGCCCCTCTAGTCAGAGTTTGATTTCTTATTTTGCGTGCCTGGTGTGCGGTTGGTCTCGTACCAGAGAGACTTGGGTTGATGGCTTTTTCTCTGGTGTTGGGGTAGATAAAAGTAGGCGATGGGGTTTTTTCTTTGCCATAGCTAGTGCTCCACGCGGTCTTTGTTCCCAGTAGTTGATAATACAAAGCACTTGAAAAAAAAAAACAAGGCAGGGATTTGGGTTCTTCACGCAACCATCTAAGTTCTTTCATACACTATACTTTCAATACAAGATTCTTTATCACACTTCCGGGAACCAAGACACGACTGTCTTATATGAGCCTAGCGATCGACGTTGCTAGATAGGAGCCAGAGGTACAGAGCTATCGCAACCGTTAACAGGTCAAAAGAGGTGATCGTTGGCGAACTATCAGTTTCTTGCTCCAAGTATCACCCGGGGAAGAGAGGATTGTAACATTTTGCCAGAATTCTACAGGCTTTTGCCAGTCATTTCTGCTGTAAGTCATCCATTTTTTCTGATTTTCACGATTCATAAAAGGCTTTTTACAAGCCTTACATCGTGAATAACCATGCCGGGAAAGGGCCCTTTCAATTGTGCTTGGTGAGACTGACCATCCTACTTCCTGCCGTAGCCTTCTATAGCATAGCTTTCTACCCTCTCATCCACTTCTGAGATGGTCAATTAACCGGCCGATATCATGCTTGGTCAGTTGGCGTGGAAGACCAGTTCGCAAAGTTGCCCTTCTTGCCAGTGGAACACAACTCTACCTCAATACCGTGGAACGTGGAACATTCGTCTTACAGGCTCCCTCTGATTGTGATAGCCCCGTTTCCAATAGAGTAACCCCTCTGGTTCTTGTAGGCATCGTCCATTCACCTTTTGGGGGTTGGCGTGGTGGGGTATTCATTGTGGTAATGTTGTGGTGGGTGGTTGTGACGGGGAAATTTTTCGCCGTTGCTGCTCATCTTTTTTGTCGAGAGGCTCGTACAAATGCTCTGCTTATAACCTTCAATTGAGGCGGCGATCTCTATTTCCTCGCGATTTCTTCTGTTTTTTTTCTTTTTTTTTTTGCGTGGCGGCGGCCGGGTGTGTGGCGCTCTGACACTATGGCACTCGGCAAAATAGAAAGATCTTGAGTCCGTGTTAATTGAATCAGCCAAGTGCGGGTGTGGCATTGCTCGAAGTTCAGCGATGCTGGTAGAGGATAAGGGGATGGGGACGGCAAGGTATGCAGTAGTACTTTGGGGTACGATGTCGCGATGGAGAGGGAGGTAGTGGAAGGTAGGTAAGGTCAGATTCCGACGGTTGCTAACACGATGCATATGTTAAGGAATTACAAACACAGTTTCTTTAGATCAGGATTGTTCCCGTCTTCCACCGGAAGACGCATGGAAGGGGGCCGGGGGGTGGCTTCCATTCATGATACTGTAGTGGTCAGATCAATTAGGACGCTTCGAAATTGCTGACGCAAAAAAACATGTACCCTGAGTTGGGGCGCCGGGTGCTGGCACAAGAAGGTTTTGGGACAACTGGGATAATTTTTCTGGTTTTCGTAATTTTTTTGATGGATACTGTACCGGAAATAACTTCTCGCTGTACTGGTTGTGGGTAATTTTGAGAGCAGTGGCTGCGAGAGTGGTCAGAGTTGGGGCTAGTTGATGATCTCTGAGTTATATTACTAAAAAGCCGATAACAGGTTCTCCGGAGCAAAACACTAAATATCTGTATACTGCCAGAACAAGAGTAAAACGCCGACATGTTCCGAACTTTGGGACACCACCCTGCTGATACCGACAAAAAGGTGACTTGGTGGGATAGGACCCTCGATGCTGACAGCTGACCGTTCCAATTGACCTGACCACTACAGTACTAAGAAAACACAGAGTATGAACAAAGTCTCCAATCCGATCGGAGAAATGTGAATAACACATGTCTTAAAGCTAAAGATGAGGAAAAACAGTCGGCATGGAAGAAGAAAGAAAAGGGAAAAAACTATAATACAAAGCTAATGGTCAAATTTGATGGGTGCGGAAATCAATGAAAGAGCCAACAGCACCAATTCATCCCCGGTCACTCGCCCTGCCTAGGGGCACGATTGGGGTCTGTAGAAAATCGTTCCTTCGCTTTCTAATGAGATGATGGAGCAGTAAAAATATATTTAAAAGAGAGGAGATTGGGAAGAAAGGAGGGAAAATGGAAGGAAATGTGGGTGATATTCTAAAAGCAGCAGACAGGGCAAAAAGTGGTAGGGGTGCTAAAGGGCTTAGTAGCCGCTAGTCTGGTTTTTTTTTCGATCAGATGGAAGTTCGAGGAATAGGGAGGTATGCTGAGGTTTGGCCTTGAAGATCACAACCTGCGGATCCTTTTGGATGGGCGCTGATGTGGATCGGACGGCTTGGGTGAGGAAAATGCTGTAAGTCCATCATCACCTAAAGGAGGAATGAAATTTCTATGTCCTGATAGTAATTTCACAATGGCATGATGTCCACGATCTTGAGCTTGCGAAAGTGCGGTTTCACCGGCGAGATCTTTCATATCCGTGTTAACATCCACTCGTTCCAGCAGAATCTTCACGACTCTCTCGCGCCCTTTCCTGGCGGCTATGAGGAGTGGCGTTTGGCCAAAAGAATTCGCGGCATTAGGATTGACGTCGTTCCGCTCTAGCAGCATCTTCACGACTCCCTCACATCCTTTCTGGGCTGCTGTGAAGAGTGGCGTTTGGCCATCCTTATCTTGAGTATTGGGGTTGATATCGTTCCGTTCTAGCAACATTTTCACGAGTCGCTCATAACCCTCCCAGGCGGCACTCGAGAGTGGTGTTTCGCCATCATCATTCGCAGTATTGGGATTGACATCATTCCGCCCCAACAGCATTTTCACGATCCCTTCAGACCCCCGGTTAACAGCTATCCAGAGCGGTGTTACTGTATTATTTATCGCAGTGTCGGGGTTGATATCCGCTCGTTCTAGCAACATCTTCACAACTCTCTCATGCCCTCTCGAGGCTGCTATACAGAGCGGCGTTAGGCCATTTTTCGTCGTTATGTTGGGGTTGATGTCCACTCGTTCTAGCAGTATCTTCACAACCCCCTCATGCCCTATCGAGGCTGCTATACAGAGCGGTGTTAGGCCATTTTTCGTCATTATGTTAGGGTTAATGTCCACTCGTTCTAGCAGGATCTTCACGGCCCTCTCATGTCCTTCCTCGGCGGCTATAAAGAGTGGTGGTTCGCCGTATTCATCCACAGTATTGGAGTTGACATCATTCCGCTCTAGCAACATTTTCACGATTTCCTCATGTCCCTCCAGGGCAGCTTTGGAGAGTGGCACTTGGCCACATTTATTCGCAATGTTGGGGTTGATATCTGCTCGTTCTAGCAGCATCTTCACAACTCTCTCATGTCCTTTCTGGGTGGCTATTGAGAGTGGCGTTTGGCCATGTCCATCAGCAGTGTTGGGGTTGACATCAGCTCGTTCCAGCAGCATCTTCACGAATTCCTCATGTCCCTCCTGGGCGGCTTTGGAGAGTGGCACTTGGCCCCATCTATCAGCAGTGTTAGGGTTGACATCATTCCGCTCCAGCAGCCTCTTCACGATCCCTTCATGGCCCTCGCGGATAGCTATCAAGAGCGGCGTCAGGCCATTTTTCTTCGCAGTGTTAGGGTTGACGTCCACTCGTTCTAGCAAGACCTTCACAACTCTCTCATGTCCTTCCCAGGCCGCCATAAAGAGTGGCGTTTGGCCATGTCCATCAGCAGTGTTAGGGTTGACATCGCTCCGCCCCAATAGCATCTTCACGATTCCCTCGTGTCCCTCGCCTGCGGCTCTGAAGAGTGGTGTCTCGTCGTCATCATTGGCAGTATTGGGAGTGACATCAACTCGTTCCAGCAGCATCTTCACGACTTCCTCATGTCCCTCGCAGGCTGCTCCAAAGAGTGGTGTTTCGCCATAACCATTAACAGCATTGGGGTTGACATCCCTTTGTTTCAGTAGCATCATTACTACTCCTTCATGACCCTCGTAGGCGGCTATGAAGAGCGGTGTTTGGCCATGTTCATCAGCAATGCTAGGGTTGATATCCTCCCGCTCTAGCAGCATCTCAACCACTGCCTCATGCCCGCCCTTGGCAGCCCATGAAAGCAGTACTAATCCGTCCCTTGTGCAGGGACTAACGCCCGCTAGCTCTAGCACCATTTTAGCGCTACTGAAAGAACGAATATCCACCTAGACACCAATGAAAAAATCAATGTCCGGCCTCTAAAAGGAACAGCGAGGCAAGCTAACAAATGGTGTCATAAACCGTCAAAATAGTAATTCGTGTTGGCTTTTGTATCGAACGTTCACAATAGGAACTCGTAGGCACAGATTCGTCGGGGTTCACCGGGGCTCCCGCGGGAAAAAAACAAAAGGAATTAAAAAGTAGTTGATTCTTGTCGTGTTCGTTCCTTCTCATCCAAAAGGGCGTCGCTGTCGTTCCCATAGGCTCTGTCGGTTCTTCTTAATCGGTCGGTGGAGGAAAGCCGCCCTCTGAAAAACCTATCCCCCACAGATTCTCCCAACGACAGTCACCTATGCAAGCCCTATGGAATGCTAACTGCGGCTATCGAGCAAAGATCCCCAAACCTACCCCAAGCCAGTCTTTGTAAGGATTTCCTTTTATAATAATATTATTATTATTATTATCATAGTATCATATATATTTTTTTCAAGTACAGCATGGGAGTTTCTAGTCATATCTATAATGTAAAATTAAAGCTCAAAAGTGTTCAAATGATTTGCTTAATTATTGTACAAGTTCACTTGCCTGTGAGATTTTCGTTTCCTATTAAGAGGTTTCTCATATGAAGCTGGGGCGTAAATAACATTGTTATGATGTCTCCACAATCTCATTAGCAGATGCCTAATATTTCTAGATCCAATGGTTCAGAACTCCATAATATTATTATGGAATTTAGAAACAAACCTTATTAAAAGTTTTCCTGAACAAGCGGCAAAATTGAACTCCAGCCCTTCAGATACAATTTCACATATTTCTTAAACAATAGTCATTGTGGCAGCTCTAAATACTGCTAAAAACCAACCAAAATAACCAAAATTCTAAGTTTCCAAAATCCAAATTGGTACCTGTACTCTCCCTCTACTTTGGTGCTTAGAACATCTACAATAATTGCTTTCCCAAGATAAATGAGAGCATCAACACCCCCCAATGCAAAACCCTGATCTAGAATGGCATTTCCAATGACATCAGTCATAAGTTATACATCATGGAAGTTGAATGTCTCCTTACTTGGCCAAACCACTTCCGTAATAACACCTCTCCTATGAGCCATGTCAGTTTTATGCCTATGGCCATAGCTTGATGCTATGTTGCCGCTAAGGCTTATATATGTTCTGACGAATGCTACTACTATTTTGGTGCTTCAAAGTTGGGCCCTGGGCGCAACAGAGTCAGTTAGAGGTGGCGGCGGTTCTATAAATGCTCACAAGGGGAATGGAGGTGGGAAATCTGTCTTGACCCTCTGAAAGAGGTTTTATTTTGCTATGGTAAAGACTTTAACATTTTTTTAGGACAGTTTTAGGTCGAGTGATAGTCTGTGGTACACCTGTCATTTTCTGTAGCTGCTATGTAGACTAATTTAGCTTACCCATGAGGTCCAAGTGGCTAGAATTTATAGTAAGGTATAGTATTGGGCGATAGTGCCACGTTAAAGCAAAAAAACAAAAAAGGAAAAGAGAAAATCGTCTCATGAACTAGATGGAGTATGATCTGGGACCGGGGAGAAGAAGAAAAAAAGACCTCCTACTAGTGGTCCACATAGATTCCTGAAGCTAGAATCTGTGAATATTGATAAATGATTCAATATCCGACGTTTTGGTTGTTTTTATTCTTTTTTTTTTTTTTGCGTGGGTGGCCGAGTGCAGCGCCATTACAGAGAGTATAGCACTTGGCGGGACGAAGGGACTTAAGTGTGCATTATTAAATCGGGCAAATGCGGGTGTGATATTACCCGAAGTTCAGCGATGCTGGTAAGGGATGAGGAGATGAGGATGACAAGCATGCCGCAGTACTTTGGGGAATAGTGTCAGGATAGAAGGATAAGGAAAGGAAAGTGAGTAAGCTTAGCTTCCGGCCGTTTCTGGCCTGATACATGTGTTTAGGAATTACAGACACTGGTTCTTTCGACCAGGATTATTTCCCGTCCCCCCACTAGAAACCCGCCAGGAACTGGGGGTGAGGATTCTATTCTGTGATGTTAAACAAAAAAGGGTAAGAAAGCCTCCGGTTTGATAGGAACAATATGAACTGACGTATAGGGGAAACAATCTATAGAGAAGAGGGGTGAAAATAAAGAAGTTATGATACAATAGTAATACTATCATAATCAAATTTGATAATTGGGTAGATCAATGAAACAGCATGCTCTAATTCACCCCCGGTCACTCTCCTCGCACACGGGGCACGATTAGAGTCTGTGGAAAATTGTCCCCCGCTTTTCGAGTGGGATGGATGACAGGGCCGCAAATAGATCAGGAGAAGGGGTCGGAAAGAAAGGGGGGAAGATGCGAGTAGATGTGGGTGATATTGTAAGACAAAACAGCAGGCTAAGCAAGGTGGAGGTCGTGTGGCAGGAGTGTTAAATGGCTTAGTAGCCGCCAGTTTGCGGTTGGCTAGATGGAAATTCGAGGAATAGGGCGAGGTTTGGCCTTGAACCCTAAAGCCTGCGGATCCTTTTGGAGGGGCGCTGATCTGGATCGGACGGCCCGAGTAAGGAAAGTGCTGTAAGACCAACCCCATCTAACGGAGGGGTGAAATTTCTAGCTTCAGATAGTAATTTCACAATGTCATGATGTCCACAGTTCAGAGCTTGTGAAAGTGCGGTTTCGCCGACGAGATCTGTCGTATCGGAGTTGACATCTACTCGTTCTAGCAGCATCTTTACAACTCCCTCATGCCCTTTCCTGGCGGCTATATAGAGTGGCGTTTGGCCATGTTTATCCACGATGTTAGTGTTGATATCTACCCTTCCTAGTAGCATCTCCACGACTCTCTCGTGTCCCTCACGGATGGCTGTGAAGAGTGGTGTTTCGCCAGCACCATTCGCAGTATCGGGACGAACATCGCTCCGCTTCAGCAACATCTTCACGACCCCTTCATGCCCCCCGTGGGCGGCTATCAAGAGCGGCGTTAGTCCATCTTTCTTAGCTGTGTTGAGGTTGATATCCACTTGTTTTAGCAGCATCTCCACGACTCTCTCATGTCCCTTCTGGGCGGCTATAAAGAGTGGCGTTTGGCCATGTTTATCCACGATGTTAGTGTTGATATCCACCCGTTCTAGCAGCATCTTCACAACCCCCTCACGTCCATTCTGGGCGGCTCCAAAGAGTGACGTTTGGCCATCATCGTCCTGAGTATCGGGGTTTATCTCGTTCCGTCCTAGTAGCATCCTCACGACCCCTTCATGCCCCCCGCAGGCCGCTCTAAAGAGTGGAATTTGGCCATACTTGTTAACAACATTGGAGTCGATGTCCCCTCGCTCTAACAGCGCCTTCACAATTCCTTCATGTCGGTCACGGGCAGCTATAAAGAGCGGCGTTAGGCCAATCCTCTCTGCGGTGTTGGGGTTGATATCCACCTGTTTTAGCAGCATCTTCACGACTCCCTCGCATCCTTTCCGGGCAGCTATGGAGAGTGGCGTTCGGCCTTGTTGATCCGCGGTGTTGGGGTCGACATCATTCCGCTCCAGCAGCGTCTTCACGACGCGTTCATGTCCTTCACGAGCGGCTCCGAAGAGTGGCGTTAAGCCATTTTCATCCGGCATGTTGGGATTGACCCCCACTCGTTCTAGGAGCATCTTTACCATACCTTCATGCCCCTCTCTCGCAGCCCAAGCTAATGCTGTATGTCCCGCGAAATCAGTTGCATTAAGATCCCATTCCCTCGCCTTCAATAAAGCATGCGCTATTTCCACGATTCCGAAGTAAGCCGCGCCGTGAAGTGCCGTGAATCCCTCAAGGGCATTACCACCCTCTCGTTTAGGACGGCGCCGCTCCCACTGAGGTCTTTGATGAATTAAGAGTAGCTTAGAATAGATATGCTTATCATAACCGTCGAGAAGTTTTAATGCCAGTAATTTCACTCTTTGGCTGAGCTCCTTTCTCGCATGTGCTCCCCAATAACAAGAAGCATAGCCCACAAAGGGGGCCCCTGTAGGCGGCGAACAAAGAGCAGTTGACAGGTCCCTGACCCACTGGAAGTTGAGGAAGGTCAAACAAACTTCGGCCATCATCGAGTAGGGTCTACGGAACAGGGAGGAATCATTGGATAGACGGTCTTGGAGAGTGAAGTGAACAAGGCGGACGGTAGATGATGATGGCTCAACTGTAATAAGCCCCAGCGAACAGCGTAGCACAGTTTCTATTGCAGGTATGTTCCCAGCATTCTGGTCTGTATCTCCCCGCTCTACTCCCAGCGCTTGACATAACTCAAGAGCCTTCAACGGCCGCTCGGAATGCGATATCCACATAAGGGCTTCCATCCCAAGCCTCGATTTGCCTCCACCTTGTGACCTTATCCGTGTGAGGGTTGGCGTGTACGCATCCTCCAGTCCCCTCCCTTCTGTCATTTCCTCAAGCCTTTTTCTTCTCTGGTAAATCGTCACCTCTCCCAAGATTGCGCTAATATTTAGTGAAACTAGGAGGAATCTAGTCGTTAATGTCAATGAGCTGCCCTTGCATGTGTCGTGGAAGCTACTCACATCTCGGAAAAAAATTTAGGAATCATTCTCATAATATCATTCCTCAAATCGTCGTCCATTGCATCGGGCTCCGTGTCCCTGTCCAGCCTAGCACCCAAATACACCCTAATGTCCTTGTCTGTAGGGCTGACGGGTATTATAATGGCCTCAGTGAAGTATTTCTTCACTTCCCCCTGAACATAAGATCTCCCGGTAAATAACATCCGCGTACTGTACTCGGTGACTCCCGAATAACGTCTCGCAGTGACTCAAGCAGCTCTTGGCGACTCTCTGGTGTGCATTCATCCAGAGCGTCAATGCATATATAAACTGAGGGCAACAACGCGATAGCCGTCCTTATCATTCTCACTACATTGGGTAATCGTAGACCTCGGTCGGAAAACCGTTTTCGAAAAGCTTGTCGTACATCCTCCGGCATTTCTCCTATGCTCACAAGTTGCTTTAGGATGGAGCCTAGCATGGTCGTTGGTGACTCTTGATGAGCAAGGCAATCACAATATAACCAAGCGACAGCCAAATCCCTTTCCCTAGGCTGGTCATACAGGCTGTCAATCATGAGGGAACTAACATCCTCTACCTGTCAGTGACACCTGCTTCCTTTTCCTTTTGTAGAAGTGTATCGTTACCTTAGATATGTCTTTCCAACACCAGGACCCCCGGAACAAAATAAAACTTGCTCGCGGTATCCATTCTCTCCGCTACTCCATTCCCGAAACTCGCTGGTTTCTAGAACCCAGTTCCCTACGCCATCGAGCCGCCCGGCTCGCACGTCTCGGTGCATCTGTTGAGGGTTTAGAGGCGATAGCCACTCCCGGATCCGATTATCCTCATCGGATATTCCTGTGTTGGCGTTGATAACATTATTGAGAGAGTTAATATTGTCAGTGATTCCTATGTTTGGGGGTGATTTTTGTGCCATGTTGCTTGGGATGCTTTCAGTTGGCACTGGTAGTGTGGTCAGGGATGTTGTATCAAGGTGCTTGGGGGGTTCGGAATATTTTAAAATATGGGATGGGAAGAGTCTCCAACGTTTCACAAGAGCCCTATCACGCCGAAGTCTCTCAGACCTACAACCACCAAACTATCATACCCTCAGCGCTCATACCCAAGTTACAACCTTACTTGGATATACCCAAAAGGGCTTCTAAATGCACTGACTGATTGAGAAAGATCCCAGTACGATAAGTTGAATACCGCACTATAGTTGCCCAATAGATATACCGTGCGCAGTACCACACCATACCCGCCGCATCTTCTCAACAGCTTAAACGTGATTAGATTTCGAATTCTTCAAAATCTTCTCACCCGGCGAAACTGGGGTAGCGCTAAACTGTCATCTATTCACCCGCGACGGCTGCGAAAAGGCTCTACTCGCGGGATTGATGATCTAGAAAAAGCTCAAGACCGAAAGCGCTTTGAACAGGGCTGGTTAATCTCTATACTATACGATATTGTGCCTCCGTAATAACAGATAGAACGTCGGCGCCCGAGACAAAATATTACAGGCGGTGGGCCAAGGTCGGCCCGGGGGTCTTGTGAGCAGTGAGAAAGGGAGGTGGAGCCGCCGCGGCATAGCTAGAGGGCTGCTTCCCGATAGGTCATCGAGCATGAGTCCAGATGCCTACCGTAGCTTGTCGTCCCAATACAAATGCTCTACTTATAACCCTCAACTGAGGCGGCGATGTCTATTCCCTCGTGAGTTCTTTTTTTTTCTCTTTTTTTTTTTTGCCTGCGCGACTAAGTGTGCGCCACTACTGACATTATGGCACTTAGCAAAATAGAAAGAGCTTGAGTGTGCATTAATCGAATCCGCCAAGTGCGGGTGTGACATTACTCGAAATTCAGTGATGGTGGTAGAGGGTAAAGAGATGAGAATGGCAAGGTATGTAGCAGTACTTTGGAGTACGATATCACGACGGAGGGGGAGGCAGTGGATGGTAAGCAATTTCAGATGCCGACTGTTGCTAGCACGATACATATGTTAGGGAATTACAAACACAGTTTCTTTGGGCCAGGATTGCTTCCCGTCTTCCCATCGGAAGGCGCATGGAAGGGGGCCGGGGGGGTGGCTTCTATTTTATGATACCAAGAAAACAAAGAGTATGAACAAAGACTTTAACTTGATCGGGAAAATGTGAACACATGCATTGAAGCTAACGATGAGGAAAAACAGTCGGTAGGGAAGAACTTCTGAAGAAGAAAGAAAAAGCTATGATATGATGCTAATTTTATCATGGTCAAATTTGATGGGTGCGGTCATCAATGAAAGAGCCAACAGCACTAATTCATCCCTAGTCACTCGCCCGCCCAAGGGGTAAGATTGGGGTCTGTGGAAAATCGTCCCTTCGCTTTCTAGTGGGATGATGGGGTCATGAATAAATTAAAAAGAAAAGAGATTAGAAAGAAAGGGGGGATGGAAAGAAATGTGTGTGATATTCTGAAAGCAGCAGACAGGGCAAAAAGTGGTAGAAGTGTTAAAGGGTTCAGTAGCCACCAGTCTGGTTTTTTTGATCAGATGGAAGTTCGAGGAATAGTGAGGTATGCTGAGGTTTGGCCTTGAACATCACACCCTGCGGATCCTTTTGGAGGGGCGCTGATGTGGATCGGACGGCCCGGGTGGGGAAAGTGCTAACTTTATAAGTCTATCACCATCTGACGGAGGAAGGAAATTTCTATGTTCTGAGAGTAATTTCACAATGGCATGATGTCCACCATCTTGAGCTTGCGAAAGTGCGGTTTCGCCGGCGAGATCTTTCATATCGGTGTTGACGTCCACTCGTTCCAGCAGAATATTTACAACTCTCTCGCGCCCTTTCCTGGCCGCTATGAAGAGTGGCGTTTGGCCAGATGAATTTGCGGCGTTGGGGTTGACATCGTTCCGCTCCAGCAGCATCTTCACGACTCCCTCGCGTCCTTTCAGGGCTGCTGTGAAGAGTGGTGTTTGGCCATCCTTATCTTGAGTATCGGGATTGATATCATTCCGTTCTAGCAACATCTTCACGAGCAGCTCATGACCCCCCCAGGCAGCATTCGAGAGTGGTGTTTCGCCATCACAGCTCGCAGCATTGGGGTTGACATCGTTCCGCTCCAACAGCGTCTTCACGATCCCTCCATACCCCCAGCTGGCAGCTATCCAGAGCGGCGTTCTGGGATTGTCTGTCGTAGTGTTGGAGTTGATACCCACTTGTTCTAGCAGCATCTTCGCGACTCCCTCATGCCCTCTCGCGGCCGCTACAAAGAGTGGCGTTAGGCCTTTTTTCGTCGCAGTGTTGGGGTTGATATCCACTCGTTCTAGCAGCATCTTCAAGACCCTCTCATGTCCTTTCTCGGCGGCTATATAGAGTGGTGGTTCGCCATCTTCATCCATAGTATTGGGGTTAACATCATTCCGCTCCAGCAGCATTTTCACGATTTCCTCATGCCCCTCCCGGGTGGCTTTGCAGAGTGGCACTTAGCCACATTTATTTGCAGTGTTGGGGTTGATATCCACTCGTTCTAGCAGCATCTTCACAACTCTCTCATGTCCTTTCTGGGTGGCTATTTAGAGTGGCGTTTGGCCATGTCCATCTGCAGTGTTGGGGTTGACATCTGCTCGATCTAGCAGCATCTTCACGGCTTCCTCATGTCCCTCACAAGCTGCTCCAAAGAGTGGTGTTTCGCCATCATCGTTTGCAGTATTGGGATTGACATCCCTTCGTTTCAGTAGCATAGCCACTACTCCTTCATGTCCCTCATAGGCGGCTGTGAAGAGCGGTGTTTGGCCATGTTCATCAGCAATGCTAGGGCTGACATCCTCCCGCTCTAGCAGCATCTTAACCACTGCCTCATGCCCACCCTTGGCAGCCCACGAAACCAGTACTAACCCATCCCTTGTGTAGGTACTAACGTCCGCTAGCTCTAGCACCATCTTCACGCTACTGACAGAACGAATATCAGCCTAAATCCCAATGAAAGAGCCAATATCCGGCCTCTAAAAGGAACAGTGAGGCAAGCTAACAAATGGTGTCGTAAAGGATGAAAACAGTAATTTGTGTCGGCTTTTATGTCGAGCGTTCACATAAGAGTGTTTAGGCCCAGGTTCGTGGCGGTTCTCCGGGGCTCCCACAAGAAAAACAAAGAAGGAATTAAAAATCAATTAATTTTAGTCGTGTTCATCACTTCTAGTCCAGAGGGGTGTCTTTTTCGTTCCTATGGACTCTATCATTTCTATTTAATCGGTCTGTGGTGGAAAGTCGCCCTCTAAAAAACCTTTCCCCCACAGAGTAACGACAGTCACCTAGTCAAGCCCTATGGAATGCTAACTGTAACTATCGAGCAAAGATCCCCAAACCTACCCCAAGCCATTTTGTCTCGCAGTGCCTCCATTTGCGCCGGTGAAGAGCTATGAATTAGGAAAACCTATTTCAAAGGTCCCCAAGCCCAATTCCTGTCTTTGCAAGGATTTTCTTTTATATATTTTTTTTCAAGTACAGCATGGGAGTTTCTAGTCATATAATATTATATAGTATAAACTTGAAGCTCAAAAGTGTTCAAATGATTTGCTTGATTACCGTACAAGTTCACTTGCCTGTGAGATTCTCATTTCCTATTAACAAGTTTCTCATACGAAGTTGGAGCGTAAATACCATTTTTATGATATTCCACCATGATCCCATTAGCAGTGCCCAATATTCCTTGATCTAATAGTTCAGAACTCCCTATTATGGAATCTAAAAACAAACATTATTGAAAAAATTAGAGTTTCGAAAATCCGGATTTGTACCTGTACTAGTGCTCCGTCTCTACTTTGGGGCTTGCCACATCTACAATAATTGCTTTCTCAGTATGAATGAGAACATCAGCACCCCCCAATACTAAACCCAGATCTAGAATAACATTTCCAATAACAGCAGTCATAAGTTATACGTCATAGAAGTTGAATATCTCCTTACTTGCCCAAGCAATTTCGGTAATAGCAACACATCTCCTATGAGCCATGCCGGCTCTATGTCTATAGCCATAGCTTCATATAATATTTCGTCTACAAAGGCTAATGTTATAGCGAATGCTAGTGCTCCCTTAATGCTTTAAGGATGGGCCCTGAGTGTAGGGGAGCTAGTTAGAGACCGAGGGGGTTCTGTGAATGCTCGCAGCTGATAATGGGGGGAAAAAAGTTGTCTTGACCTTTCAGAAAGAGGTGGTTTTACTTTGCTATGGTAAATAATATATATATATATATATTTTTAAGGGCCAGTTTTGGATCGAGTGATAGTCTGTGTGTACGCCTGTCCTTTTGTGTAGCTATTATACGGGCTAGCTTAGCTTACTATACCTATGGGGGCTAGGTGGGTAGCATGTGCATTAAGGCACAGTATTGGGACAATAGTGCTATGTTAAAGCAAAAAAAAGAAAAGAGAAATCATCTCGTGAACTAAATAAAGTATTGGACTAGGAAAGGAAAGGGAAAAAAAGACCTCATACTAGTGGTCCACATAAATCTCTGAAGCTAGAATCTATGAATGTTGAGAAATGATTCAACCTCCAATGTTTTTTCTTTTTTCTTTTCTTTTGCCTGGGGGGCCGAGGGCAGCGCCAAAACCGACAGTATGGTGCTTGGCGGAACGGAAGGGGCTTAAGCGCGCATTATTATATCCGCCAAGTGCGGGTGTGACATTACTCGAAGTTCAGCGATGCTGGCAGGGGACGAGGAGATGAGGACAACAGGTATGCAGCGGTACTTTAGGGTATGGTGTCATGATGGAAAGATAAGGAAAGAAAAGTGAGTAAGCTTAGCTTCCGGCCGTTTCTAGCTTGGTACATGTGTTTAGGAATTACAGACACTGGTTCTTTCCACCAGGGTTGTTTCCCGTCCCCCCGCTAGAAACCCGCCAGGAACTGGGGTGAGGATTCTAGTCTATGATGCTAAACAAAAGAAGGGTAAGATAGCCTCCGGTTTGATAGGAAAAATATGAACTGATGTCTAGGGAAAACAATCTACACGGAAGAGGAGTGAGGATAAAGAAGTTATAATACAATGGTAATGCTATCATCAAATTTGACGATTGCGTAGATCAATGAAACAGCTTGCTCTAATCATCCTCACCCTCCCCCCCCCCCCCCCACACACGGGGCACGATTAGAGTCTGTGGAAAATTGTCCCCAGTCTTTCAGATGGGATGACCAAGCCGCAAATAGATCAGGAGGAGAAGAGACTGGAAAGAAAGAGGGAAAAATGCAAATAAATGTGGGTGAGTTATAGGACAAAACAGCATGTGGCGCAAGAAGATAGAGGTCGTGTGATAGGAGTATTAAAGGACTTAGTGGCCGCCAGTCTGCGGTTGGCTAGATGGAAATTCGAAGAACAGGGAGATGTGCCAAGGTTTGGTCTTGAACATCAAAACCTGCGGGGCTTTTTGAAGGGGCGTTGATCTGGATCGGACGGCTCAGGTAAGGAAAGGGTTTTAAGTCCATCACCATCTAACGGAGGAATGGATTTTTTATGTTTAGACAGTAATTCCACAATGGCATGACGTCCACGACTTCGAGCATGCGAAAATGCGGTTTCGCCGGCGAGATCTTTCATATCGGCGTCGATACCCACCCGTTTTAGCAGCAACTCCACGATTCTCCCATACCCTTTCTGGGCGGCTATGGAGAGTGGCGTTTGGCCATATCCATCCGTAGCGTTGGGGTTGACATCGTCCCGCCCCAGAAGTGCCCCCACGGCTCTCCTATGTCCCCCTCGGGCGGCTTCGGAGAGTGGCGTTTGGCCCCATTTATTCCTAGCATTGGGCTTGATATCCGGTCGTTCTAGCAACATCTTCACGACCCTCGCACGTCCTTTTCGGGCGGCTCTGAAGAGTGGAGTTTGGCCACATTCATCCACGGTGTTCGGGCCGACATTTTTCCGCTCCAGCAGCATATTCACGACCCCTTCATGTCCCTCGCAGGCAGCTATGAAGAGTAGTGTTTGGTCTGTAGTATTGGTATCATTCCGTTCTAGTAGCATCTTCAGGACACCTTCATGTCCCCCGCGGGCGGCTATCAAGAGTGGCGTTTGGCCCCATTTATTCGTGGTGTTGGGATTAACATCGTCCCGCCCTAGCAGTACCTCCACGACTCCCTCATGTCCCCCCCGGGCGGCTTGGGAGAGTGGTGTTTCGCCATCATCATTCGCAGTATCGGGATTAACATTGTTCCGCTTCAATAGCATCTTCACGACCTCTTCTTGGCCCTCGCGGGCGGCTATAAACAGCGTTAGGCTATCCCTCTCTGCAGTGTTGGGGTCGATATCCACTCGTTCTAGCAGCACTTTCACGACTCCTTCATGTCCTTCGCAGGTAGCTATGAAGAGTAGAGTTTCGCCAGCAGGATTCTCAGTATCGGGGTCAACATCGTTCCGCTCCAATAGCATCTTCACGACCCCTTCATTCCCCTCGTGGACGGCTATCAAGAGTGGCGTTAGGCCATTACTATCCGCAGTGTTGGGGTCGATATCCGCCCGCTCTAGCAGCATCTTCACGACACCCTCATGCCCTTTCTGGGCGGCTATGAAGAGTAGAGTTTCGCTAGCAGGATTCTCAGTATCGGGGTCAACATCGTTCCGCTCCAGCAGCAGCTTCACGACCCCTTCATGCCCCCCACGGGTGGCTATCAAGAGCGGCGTTAAGCCATTTTTGGTCGCAGTGTCGGGCTCGATATCCACTCGTTCTAGCAGCATCTTCACGACGGTCTCATGTCCTTTCCAGGCAGCTATTGAGAGTGGGGTTCCGCCATATTCATCCATAGTATTGGGGTTGACATCATCCCGCTCTAGGAGCATCTTTACCATACCTTCATGCCCCTCTCTCGCAGCCCAAGCTAATGCTGTATGTCCCGCGAAATCAGTTGCATTAAGATCCCATTCCCTCGTCTCCAATAAAGTACGTGCTATTTCCACGATCCCGAGGCAAGCTGCGCCGTGAAGCGCCGTGAATCCCTCAAGGGCATTACCACCCTCCTGTTTAGGACGGCGCCGCTGCCACTGAGGTTTTTTATGAATTAAAAGTAGCTTAGAGGATATATGCTTATCATAACCGTCGAGAAGTTTTAATGCCAGTAATTTCACTCTTTGGCTAATCTCCTTTCTTGCATGTGCTCCCCAATAACAAGAAGCATAGCCCACAAAAGGAGCTGCTACCGGTGGTGAACAAAGAGCAGTTGATAAATCCCTGACCCACTGAAAGTTGAGCAAGGTCAAACAAACCTCGGCCATCATCGAGTGGGGACTATCGAACAGGGAAGAATCATTGGATAGACGGTCTTGGAGAGTGAAGTGAACAAGGCGGACGGTAGATGATGATGGCTCAATCGTGATAAGCCCCAGCGAACAGCGTAGCACAGTTTCTATTGCAGGTATATTCCCAGCATTCTGGTCTGTATCTCCCCGCCCTACCCCCAGTGCCTGACATAACTCAAGTGCCATCAACGGCCGCTCGGAATGTGATATCCACATGAGGGCTTCCATCCCAAGCCTCGATTTGCTTTCACCTTGTGACCTTATCCGTGTGAGGGTTGGCGTGTACGCATCCCCCAGTCCCTTCCCTTTTGCCATCTCCTCAAGCCTTTTTCTTCTCTCGTAGATCGTCACTTCTCCCAAGATTGCGCTAATATTTAGCGAAACCAAGAGGAGCCTAGCTACGAGTGTCAGTGAATTGCCCTTGCATGTGTTGCGGAAGTGCACGATGTTGCTACTCACGCCTCGGAAAGCTTTTCAGGAATCATTCTCATAATATCATTCCTCAAATCGTCGTCCATTGCATCGGGTTCCGTGTCCCTGTCCAGCCTAGCACCCAAATACACCCTAATGTCATCGTTTGTAGGGCTGACGGATATTATAATGGCCCTAGTGAAGTATTTCTCCACTTCCCCCTGAACATGAGATCTCCCGGTAAATAACATCCGCGTACTCGGTGACTCCCGAATAACGTCCTGCAGTGACCCAAGCAACTCTTGACGACTCTCTGGCGTGCATTCATCCAATGCGTCAACGAATATATAAACTGAGGGAAACAACGCGATAGCCGTCTTTAGCATTCTCACTACATCGGATGATCGTAGACCTCGGCTAGAAAACCGCTTTCGAAAAGCTTGTCGTACATCCTCCGGCATCTCTCCTATGCTCACAAGCTGCTTTAGGATGGAGCCTAGCATGGCCGTTGCTGACTGCCCTTGATGAGCAAGGTAATCGCAATATAGCCAAGCGACAGCCAAATCCCTTTCTCCAGCCTGGTCACACAAGCTGTCAATCATGAGGGAACTAACATCCTCTACCTGTCAGTGACACCTGCTTTCTTTTCCTTTTGTGGAAGTGTATTGTTACCTTAGATATGTCTTTCCAACACCAGGACCCCCGGAACAAAATAAAACTTGCTCGCGGTATCCATCCTCTCCACTACTCCATTCCCGAAACTCGCTAGTTTCTAGAAGCCAATTCCCCACGCCATCGAGCCGATTGGCTCTCACGTCTTGGTGCCGCTGCTCAGGGTTTAGAGGCGATAGCCACTCCCGGATCCGATTATCCTCATCAGATATTCCTGTATTAGCGCTGATAACATTATTGAGAGAGTTAATATTGTCGGTGATTCCTATGTTTGGGGGCGATTTTCGTGCCATGTCGCTTGGGATGCTTTCAGTCGGCACTGGTGGTGTGATCAGGGATATTGTATCAAGGAGCTTGGGGGGGTTCAGAGGATTTTAAGACATGGGATGGGAAGAAGCTCCGGCGTTTCGCAAGAGCCCTATCACGCCGCAGCCTCGGACTAACAAAATTCCGCGACACCCGCCGCCTCCCAGACCTATGATACAACCACCTAACTATCATACCCTCAGCCCTCATACAGCACATCAGGGCACTTGCGCGAGTTACAACCTTACCTGGATATTGCTCAAAAGGGCTTCTAAATGCACCGACTGATTAAGAAAAGAACCAGTATCGTAAAGTTGAATACTATATCGTAGTTGCCCAATAGACTATCGTGCGTAGTACCACACCATCCCGGCCGCATTTCCTCAACGGCTTAAACGCGACTAGATTTCAAATCCTTCAAAATCTTCTCACCTGGCGAAACTGGGGTAGCGCTAACTACCATCTACATGCCAGCAATAGCATTGAGAAGACTTTACTCGCGAGGTTAATAATCTAGAAAAGGCTCAGGGCCTACAGTGCTTTGAACAGGGCTTATTAGTCTCCATACTATACGGTACTGTGTCTTCGTAATAACAGATAGAACGTCGGCACCCGAGACAACTTGGGACGTCTTGTGGGTAGGAAGAAAGAGAGGCGGAGCCGCATGGTTAGCGGGCTGTTTTCCCGATACGTTATCGAGTATGAGTCCCAACTCCTACCGTAGCTTGTCGTCCCGGTACAAATGCTCTATTATACTTGTGACCTTAAACTAAGGCGGCAATTTCTATTTCCCCGTGGTTTCTCCAGTTTTTTTTATTTTTCCCTTTTATTTTGGAAGAACGGATCAGCGCTCTGACCACCAATCCTGTATGCTAGCTTCGAGTGTTTAGTGCCCACAATGGCAGGCTCCCGCAGAGCTTAAAATCCACAGTTTACTTAAACAAACTATATAAACAACCTACAACCTCTCCGCA
>Ga0307507_10003811_pt1 | contig 28183 bp, 31 predicted proteins | sample 7_EM_MG_FD_207223 | JGI IMG/M metagenome (GOLD analysis project Ga0307507, IMG submission 207223) | Populus trichocarpa ectomycorrhiza microbial communities from riparian zone in the Pacific Northwest, United States - 7_EM | ecosystem: Host-associated > Plants > Roots > Unclassified | place...
GCCATGAATCCCCCATCCCTCAGATGCACCTCCACAGGCTTCCCAACGAGCTCATCCACAATATCGCCTTCCTCGTCGTCGCCCACGATCCGCTCGGCCCCCCGTCTGCCCTAGTCCCTCTCCTCACCATCTCAAAGCGTATCCATGCGGCTCTCTTGTCCCCACACTCCGCCCTCAAGGCCCGCATATTCAGGCTCAAGTTCGACACTTCAGCCGTCTCAAGGCGCTCGTTCTCCCCCTACGACCTTCATCTGGCTCAGCAGCTAGAATATTATTGCCGTCTTCTCCGCGTCGTCAAGGCTAAAGATGTCGATCACGAAGACGTCGCCTATTTCCTCTTCGCAGCCTATCTCATGATGCTCGACAACGACGGAAAGAACTTCGCCCAGCTAGAGTGGGCCGGCATCGCTGGGTTTACCGACAACTTCATCAGGCTGCACCTCTGGGACGGCAGGATGCAGGACGGCAATGCTGGCTGGCCCGTCGCATCCCTCGCAAATCGATGTGCCCTCTGGGTCGCATGGTTGACCATGGATAGAGTCAATCTCTTCAAAGAACCAGCCCGCGCCAGAAGTGATTTCGTCACCCTAATATTTCCGTTCACCCTTCTCTCACCCCGCTACCCGTCTACCGAAGCACCCCCAAACCATTTCCACCTCCCTCTGCTTCCAGAGTCGCCAACCTACCAACGGCCCCTCGTTTCCTCGTCAAACCCCGAACTCCCACCTTACCCCCACTACGCACCCCATCCCGCCATTCCTCAACCTTATTTTGGTTCCATACAATCTATTTCACCCCCTCTTATTTCGATCGCTGCCAAACTATTATTCACCGTTCGCAAGGAAATATTTCCTATCAATATCCCACAAGTCTTGCCTCCAGGTCTTCGCCCCGAAGACTACGCAGAGTTCAACAAAGGAAAGGCTGCAGAAGTCCCCAGAGGCGCAAGATGGGACTGGACTAAAGGCTGTGCCGTCGCTGTGAATTCCAAGAGGGTCAGAAACGCATTTAGACCGACCACAATGGAAGAATTTGAAGAATTTGAGCAATTGGTTAGAAATGAGGTCGAGGTAATTGCTGATGGCGACGAAGAGAGTAGACGCTGTGACCAGGATTGGTGGAGGAGGATCTTGTGTGCCGATTTGAAGTCCCTTAGACCAAAGTTCCCTCCGGGACTTGTTTACAAACCTGGATCCATGAGAGGAACATGGCAAGGTCGTCTCTATGTGTGTTATCTTTATCTTTGCTATATATTCATGATACTAATATCTCTCTACATTAGATGCCTCTCGCCGAGGCACTGCATTCAGCGCTCGAAACTTATCCTTATTACCCAGGATACCCTACCACTGGAGAAAACCAAGGAAATGCGTCCCCAACATTTTCAGAAGCTTCGACGAGTCTGGTTATGCTGCCCGTTTTCTTCAACAACGAGGAGCACCACAAGATCTGCCATTGCCCTTCATACCACTTACGCGATGCGGACGACACTCTGGATGTCCACCACAAAGGGTGTGGGATAATCCCCGTCCCACTTCCGTCTCTCTATCCGCCGAAATACATGCGCTGGCGAGGAATGCGTCCTCATATGGTTGTTGTACCACCCGAAGAGGACGACAGCCAAGTCGAGGCAGGCCAGCCTGATGTTCCCGACAGCGTTGCTCAACCTTCCACCTCCGAGCACACCTCCGAGCCCGCCGCCCTAGAAACAGAGATCCAAGAGAATCTTGTTTTCGGAGTACCCTCCGACGAGCTTGGGGGATTCGAAGAAAATCCTATTCAACCAGGATCGAACAACCTACTAACCAGCAACAACGCTGTGGCTGCAAATACAGCAGACACTCAACAAACAGCCTTACCAGCGCCCGTCGTCCCTCTTCAATCTACGTCGGGAACTGTTGTTGGGACTCATACAGGTTCGCTTTTTTCATTTCTTTCGGTTTTGATTGAATTTTTAATTGTTTTAACTATTCGTAGGGCCACACGGACAAGGACAACCGAATCCCACTCCTGTTCCTCCCATCGAACAAGACCCGTCTGCACAACCTCCACCTGACAACGCAACCCAACAAGACCCGCCTGACTTGTTAACATTCTTGGAGTTACAACGTCAAAAGAATCCGCGCCTTCCCCGACTTGTACCCACCCCCGTTGATTATTCAATGAATAATGCCTATTTCCCTGGTGACGTCGTTCCGAGTTTGATGTCCGTGAAGCGGAGGGTGACGGGAGCTGGGAGTTCAACTTTAAGTGGAAGGAAGAGACGAGACGAAATCGTGTTTGGGTTTAGAGAGCTGGGAATGGGTAATCTGGCGAGTCAGGCAGGTCAGCTGGAATGGAAGACGGTTGATGGGAGGTGTGCTGTGGATAAGGAAGGAAAAGGAGGCGAGATGAAGGAAGAATCTGGTCAGAAACAGAGGCAATTGTATGTCTATGAGACGTACGATCCTGAAAAGGAGTCTGCGCACAATGCTTCGGTATGTCAGACTTGCAAAGAGTGGGAGGACGTCAGGAGGAAGGAAAGGAGGGCCCAAGATGAAGCGTGTGTGAGGAAGTTGGAGAGGAGGGTTGAGAGGGAAGAAGAGAGGAGGAGAAAGGGCAAAGGGGGCCAAGACGAAGCTGCAACTAGGATGTTGGAGGAGTATATGCACGATTACGGGAAACAAAGTGGTATCTCCGCCGATGCTTCACGACCCTCTTCGACGGACTTTGAGCCGTTGGACTCGAAATTCGAGAAGGACCTTTCCGATGCCCTTTCTGCTGCTGCCATCAAATCGGCGGCTATCGGTCTTACTCGTGCAGGTGGGAGTGCAGCGGGTGTATCCGCTCCCGTTTCTGGAGCTGCGAGTGAGCCGTCCGACTCGGACCACGAGTCGTTCTCTGAAGACGAATTATCATCATGTTATTCTGCTTGCAGCTCAGAAGAAGAAGACAGCAGTGATGATGACGATTCCAATCCCCAACCTCGTCGACCTCAACGACGATCACGTAGACTCTCCGTTCTAGGAGATGACTTCCCACATGGCCAACCGGCCTGCTTTGACCCTCATTCCCAACAGCACCTCCCTTCCACTCGAAGAGTCTTCGACCGTACACGTGTTGGTGCGCCCGAAGGTTGCTCTGGAGGCGTTAGAGATATCGTTATCACAGGGGAGACTCCAAGGAGACACGTCGCTTGGCATCGACAGATGTACAGACTTTACGGTCGCGTTCGATCGTGGGACGGGATGATCGGTCTGTTGAGGGTCGATGAGAGGAGCCTACCTGGATATACGAGTGGCTTGGAGAATTTGGGAGGGCATCTGGAAGAATCAGACTATTGGTCTGTGATCACGAATATGTTCATCTGTGGGTATATCGTCGGAGGGAGGACGTTTGTTGGAGAATGGCGGATGGCCGCTAGTGATCCTCTTAAACCAGGATGGAGTGGACCGGTTTTGATGAGTTTGAGAGAGCAGGAGGATGGGGAGGAACCAGTTTGGGAACCTGTTGGGGGTGAAGCGATTTGAGAAATCGTTTTCCCTTCCCAGTTATTATTTTTTTTTCCCTCCGAATGGCCATTGTCTTCCTAGACTCCCACTGGCTGGGTTGGTTTGGAAATTCTTTCTTGTTTATCTTGCTCAGAAAACGAAATAGATCCTACATATTTTTTTTATATCAGAATTTCATTTGTTCATTTTTCCTGCTTCTCTTACATGCTATGCCTACGTAGAACACATACATCGGATATCCACATGAATACGACTTGCCTTATGTCAAAGAGCTTTCTACTCGAAATATCTTCGCCTTTTCAATCAGACTGCTTTTTCGAACAACCAAGTTATATAGATATACGGATTTTAACAGACAATTCGTGAAAGTAGATACGAGAGCTAGGAAATGAGCTAAAAGAAACGCGTTCAAATAATCCCAATCAAGATGAGGGGGTGAGATGAAGAAGGCACGCCACAAGGCGGCCAATCTCATTTAATTTTCTTCGTTCGAGCCAATCATTATACACTCTCTACCCAGGACTCAAAAGTTGACAGGCGAGAGAGGCAGTGAGCTAGAAAACAACATAAACTGATCTTCAGTGCCTCCTATCATCATACCTGTCGCGGCCGTAACCACGGTCCCTGTCATAGTCGCGGTATCTGTCATAGTCTCTGCCCCCGCGATAGTCGTCGTAGCGCCCGCCACGTCGGCGGTCATCAAAATCGCGGGAGTAGCGACTGTCGTACGGCCTTGGGTCGTAAGGGCGTTCAACTAGAGGAAAGTATTGCGTTAAAGGCTGAGGAAAGAATGGAGAGGGGAGAACCGTACCACGTTTCGGAGGGCCGTAGTATCTCCCTGGAGTAGGTGTTCTGGCTCGTCCACGACGGGCCTGAGGAAGTCACTGTCAGCGAGAAGGCAGGGAGAGATAGAATACAACGTACTTTTTCAACAGTCATAACTTTACCCATCAAGTCGGTAGAGTTGAGCGCTGTGATAGCAGCGTCTGCTTCTTCCGCAGACTCCATAGTCACAAAACCAAATCCACGCGACTCGCGGGAGTGTGGGTCATACATGACCGACGCTTTCTTAACCTAAAAGAGAAGTGCAGGAAACTTAGGAACTGGCAGGACACTAGAACCATAATTGCTTACCCGACCAACTTTGGCAAAGGCAGCCTCGAGGTCTCGGGTGTCGACCCTGTTGCTGAGACCTGAGACATGCAGATTGTTCCCGGGGTTTCCTCTACAATGGATAGTTTAGTGAAACTGTGAAAGAAGGTTTGAACACAGTCAAAATTCCATACTTACCCCCTTTCCGAATCACGAGCAGGGCTTCTGCTCCTGCTTGACCTTCTGGGACCCTCGCCATTACGATCGCGCCCTGGGGACCGCCCATTGCCAGAACCCCAATTTTGATCATCCGTGACCATGGCAGTGCCATTGGTCAGGCTCTCGGTAGGGATGCTGATACCCGAAGGGGCTATGTCTTGAGATTGCCAGGCTGGGGAAGAAGGGCGAAGTAAGCGAAATTTGTAATATTATGAGGTTAGGTCGAGGGCAGAAGTCGAGCAGACAGAGAAGATGTAAGGAGTTGGAGAAAATTGTGGCATTGTTTGAACAGCTGAGATGTTGCAACGGCGCTGGCCCTGTTGTGTCGTGGTAGCCATGGACGACGACAACGACGGATGCTGACTGCGACCGCTGCTGGCCCACAAAATTAGATGCAGACTTTTTTCCCGCCGTTGAATCTCGTCCTGGAAGCAACACAGAGAAATTGGTCAAGAAAAGTATGGCCTTCAGCCAACAATTCTTGTGAATTTGTAGTAGGTTGGAAATCGGCTTTTTTCCCATAAATAAAATTATCCAAGTTCGAAAGTTGGTGCCGAAGATGATGAAAACAGCGAAGAGAGAGAGCTCGTCGATGCCGCGGCTGATGCTGACGTACCGTCATCCATGGTGTTGAAGTCGATAGTTTTTGGCGGTAGTGGAAGAGTTGTGTGTCGTGTTGGCAGTGCTCCGCTGTCAGCAGACACCGAAACAAACCGAGACAAATAAACTTATTCTCCAGACTTAAATTCAGAAATATATAGATAGTTTGATTTTAAACGGGGGGAATTCATGATGATAACTTTTTTAATGGTTCGATAATCACACCAGGCTGGCGTGTAGACTGTGAGTATCCCGTGAAGCAGTAGACACATTTGGGCTCACCTTTTTGACAACTCGTGGCAACGTTCCTCTCTGGAACCCCACCCGAGTATTCCATTCCGTCCCTAGCGGAAATCCCATTGTTCGCTCAAACTGTGCCTTGCTCGTGTACGGATAAGGAAGATCCTTAACAAGATACTTGGCAACTTTTTTATCCTTTTTTTCAGAAATGATGATATTCTTCTTGCCATGATCTGCTCGAGTCGTCGGATCGATACCTGGTATGACTTTTATGCGTTTTCGTTTCGGAGGTGCTTTTCTGACCCCTGCACCCCCCCAAGAGCCCTGAATAAACCGAAATAATGAGGGGATTCTCATAGGATTGAACTCTGGGTGGGACTTACCCATCCCGGAATTGTAGTGTCTACTTCACGCGGAGCATCGGCGGCAATTTCCCGTCGTTTAGCCTCTTCAAAACTCTGGATATAGAAAGTCAATCACAGAAGGGTGATATGATCCATGAGCTTGATCACAAACCAACACCACATTATCTCCAGCAAATGCAAGAGCCACCAAATCCCTTTGCTGGAAAGCGAGACCAGAATTTCCTTTTCGCTTGCCATTTAGGAGGCGGTTCTCTTGAGCCTCTATTTCACTGTCTTCCTCAGAGTCGTCTTTGTCCAGTTGAACGTTCCTGGAAGTGGGACTAGTGGGTATCCGAAGAACTGTGTCCAACGAAATTTGAACTTCCGCCTCATCCCGTGCCTTGGCTCGCTCATCCAGAGTCTTCGATGTTTGTTTGTCCAGCCGATGTTTAGCCTTGTCCGAAGACTTGCTATCTTTACTAACGACCACAGCATTCTTCGTCCTTGCGACCTTTCCCGCCAGGTGTTCAGTTCGGACAAGCCATGGATTGACACCCTGTGTTGGAGGTGCAGACACAGGTGATTGTTTTTGGTTGGCAGATGGAGATGGTGGCGATTGGTCTGGATTCTTCGTAGCCCCCTCTTCACTGTCGTTCACAACAGTCCCATCCATTCTCGCAACGCTTTCTTCGACATCGGAATCTTCAATTTCCTCGTCCCCACTCGGTTCCTGGTCACTTTGGCCAGAACCCTTCTCATCGATAAGTTCACCCAGACGTTTCCTTTCCTTCCGCTTCAAGCGTCGATACGTTTTGCTCTTGATTTTCTTGACTCGACGGGCCTTTATCTCAGCTCTAAACATGAGCTCACGCATCTGGCGCAGTTCGTCTCTTCTTTGGGAAATTTCTTCAACAGAGAGTTTGTTCATCTTAAGCATGGTTTCTTCCGTTTCGTGTATATCTTCCTCTCGTAACTTGGAAGCCTTCAAAATATTATCGACAGAACGCTCTAAGTCGGTCGTTGGCTTATGAACGGATAAGTCTTTGTTAATTACCAGATTTCAAATTGAATTTACCTTGAACTTGGCATTTAATTCCAAATTCGAGAGTTTTCCAGATGTCTGAGCTTGCAGAGGGAAGCTCAGATGTTCTGCCTGAGGAATAGTGAGGATACGCGCTCAGAGCTCGATGCAAATGCAGACCTCTCTGATCCGCTTCATCGTTTCTGACCATTTGTCGACTTCATCCTTGGTTTGCTCATAGGCAACTTCCCTATCCAGACGCTCCTGTGCTCGTTGGGGAAGCGGAGCAGAGAGGGTCTCAAATTTTGACGATCCTAAAGGTGCTAGGACTTTTGTAGACTTCTTTAGGGATTGAAGAGCCGATGGTTGACCAGCAAGCGGTGCCAGCAAGTCATCAAGGTCGAGCTTTGCGCCTTCGTAAAATGTGAATCCGAGAAATCTAATAGTAAATCACACTACACACCTGATGATCGCACATGGAACTCGTTTTCTTCTCCAGCTTCAGTCTTCTCTTGCAATAGTCGTTTGCGTGTTCTTGGTTCTCTGTGTTCGATAGCACCTCCGTCGGAGTCATCGGGAGCCTTTCTCTTCTTCGCGGTGACATCGAGGTTGGAGACAAAATTTTGGAGTTGGTCAAGAGCATAAGGGACCTCCTCGTCTTCTGAGGGTTCAAAGCCCACTTCTTCTTCTTCTCCGTCGTCGTCGTCGTCCTCTTCACTTGTAATTTCTTCGTCTTCGTCGTCTCCTACTTCAAACAGATCCTCGTCCGGGTTGGTTTCCTCAAAAGTCCGCTTTCGAGATGAGACGGAGATTGGCATGGTTTTGAGAGTTGCATCCCGGCCCGGAAATCTATACCAGGAACGCTTCATCGGGTGTTGCCGATCACAGCCATATTGCCCTTTGCCTGGTCGACTCAACTTGTGAATCTGATATGCCACCACCCACAGGGTTTCTGCTCGATGAATTTCCCTTCTCAGAGCTGCGAACACCTGAATATCTCCAACTTTATGGCATTGGGCACCTCAGAATTCGATCCCCCACACTCGGCGGCTGCATGCTAGGTTTGTGCACGCGCCAATCGATGGTTGTTGGTCTGACGGTTGTTTTATGTGGGTAAACAGGGAATTATGCTGCTTCATGTGTATTGAGAGGATTACGAACAAAGAGCAAGTCCCGAGGGTACCATACCCCTTCACTAGATCTCCGCGTTATCATGGACCTCCCAACCGATCTCCTTTATGAAGTATTTCATAATTGACAACCTGAGTTGTAGGCCATTAACCATTGATTTACAGATTTTTCAACACCTGCACCCTATCGATCTCTATGACTTGGTCAGGACTACCAAGTCTTTCAGACATCTCCTCCTCAGCAAAGAATCCTATTCCATCTGGCGAAGTTCCTATGCTAACCACCGGGATATACCATACTGTCCTCCAGACGTCTCGTTTCCTCGATGGACCACTCTTCTCTTTGGACCTGATGAGTGCCACGTTGGTATATCCATTCCGCGTTTTGCTCCTATCTAACTTCCGGTATTCATAGAAATGCGGAGGTATTTATGCTATGCCGGATATCGCCTTTCGGGCCAACTACTGCGAATCTTGTATCGTAAGTCGCTCCTGTGGAAATCTAGGATACAGTTTTGACAGAAACCTCAGATGCGTCATTACATGGACAAAGCAATGTATCCCCACCTATTAGAGTCTCACCCGCTTCACAAGGAGTGTATATGGGATCTTCTTCCTTATAGCTATCAGTGGTGTATGCACGTCATTTTATATCAGTCGTATCACGAAACTAAAATATTCCAAACAGCCGGATATACCTATTTCAAAGGGGAATTTCGTCGCCAGTATCTTTCCGAGGACATTATTCGCCGTGAACAAGAAACACTCTCGTTTCTTGAACGTATTGATGCCAACATACCCGATGCTAAACCAGACTTTAAATCTTTTTGGTTGAACACTGCTGCCGATATCAAGGGCTATATGAATGTAAGTGGGTGCACTCCTAGAGGATTGAATTACGTTACGACCCTTTGGTTCAAGCATGTCGAGATGTGCAACTCATGGTTCATGGAAACGTACCAAAAGGTTAAGTCCGCACATTCCCAGTTATCATTGAAGTTGGCTTGCAGGTAATGTGTATGCTCCTGCCGAAATTGCTTTCCTTCTGACGTCATCGTCAATCAGGTGTAGCCGCATTCTCATAAAGCGTGGTTTTGATACCCGTGATATCAGTATCCCCGTCATTCAGAGCGCTCTGCAAGCGTCACATATCACACGAATTCGTGGTCTTCGTAAGTGGGATTAACTTTCGTTATAGGATTTCGTTGGTTATGTCTGCATAGGTTTTCGATCTGTTTTGAATCGTATTGAAGTCTGGGTGGCGACCGCTGCTAAGACTCGACATGCTGATGAGAAGAAAGACCTTTTACAGAAACGTCAGAAGTTGGTCGACGACATATATCACAAATTCGCCAACTCTCGATTCACCACTGATATGTGGGGTTCCCTTCCACCAGCAGATGTGGTTCGCGAATTGGACTACTTCAAAGACTTCATCAATTCGGAAACAGAAGAAGTCGGTGAGCTATCCGCTGAACGCTCGGTTGAGCAACTCAACGCCTTCATCGAGACATCATTCGAGAAACCAAAGAGGGCGCTGACTTTCGCATCGCTCCTTACCACCGGAAAGATGAAGGATTATCCTGGTAAAGGCCATGAACGGGAATTTGACGTGCTCGAATTGGCAACTTCGGTTTTCTCATGTCCGCCATGTGAAGCAGAGGCTAAAGCACCATCGGAGGCGTCTGCCCTTGTCGGGTGGAACGAGCTGAAGAATCATTTGTATTGTAAGACCTCCAAAGAGAAGATTTTGGCCAATGATAAGAAAGGGAACTCAAGTCTCGAAATTCCGTTAAGGGCTGATAAGGCTGGTACGAAGGATGCCATCTCATTGTTGAAAATGCTGGGCCTTGATCCATCGACCACTACGGCGGGGCAACTGGACGCGCTCGATCCAAGGTTTTTGTGCTTGTGTTGTCCTCGTGAAGTAAGCAAGGGTATAGCAGGTCGAAAGGCAATGGGTTGGCGAGAATCTGTATGTCGTTACCTGGAACCTGTCGTGTATGACTCAAGTCTGCTTTGCAGCTCGCACATCTGCATCACTCCAAGCTCGTCACGTCTCAAGGCACGCATTATGTTCCGTCTTGGACCCTGTTGACGGCAGAGGCGGCACGATCGGTTCGCTACCACGAACAACTGAGCGATCCTTCCTCCCGAAAGTCTTGTTGGTCATGTACGCATTGCTCGGCCCACTTCCAACATGGCGTTAAACGAAACCATGTTACTACTCATCTCAGAACTGAGTAAGATACTGTAACTTTCATCTACAGCAACCTTTTTTTGACTTGAAAATCCTAGGCATACGATAGAACAGCCAGTGCAGGGCATTGATTTTGTTCCTGTACCTGGGAAGAATCCACCACGGAAAATGTTTGTTGTCGTCCTCGAACCATCCACGAATTTACGCTGCCTGAAGTGTCCAGAGCCAAAGAACTTGAGGCTTTGGAGTCTTCGTTCCCTTCAAGCCCATCTCTCGGACAAGTGCGTACCCACACTCCGTCTTGCAAATCAATGCTCATCCACTTTATCCAGACACGGTATGAAGGGGGATTTTGAAACAGCATACACATCTGTTCCCATTGCCCAGAAGACTTCGGAAGAAGCTTTGGTGCTTGTTCATTCCCAAACCCACATTGTAATAGATTGACTTACATTTCCTATTCTTGGTTAGATATATCATATACTACTGTTGTACTTTGCTCTGTTATTCCATATTTGAATCGGGTTTAGTTCATGTATCACTAAATATCCCATAATCTATACCTAAAACAGCCTCGACAGCCCCCATATACATACGTGAGGTCAGTTTCAATAATCTCTCCTATTGATTTACATTGACGCTGTCTACTTATGGTCTGGTTAGTAGTTCCTGCATCCTTTTCCTTGCCTGCGTCGTTCATCCCCAGCTGACGATTCTCTGCTTTGGCCTATCCGGATGAGTCTGTGTACCTACTTACCGGCCCGGGACCCCGTCATCTACAATCATGCAAACCCTGGGATATACGACCATCGAATATTTTGTGAACCCTATCATCGCAGCGGAGGGTATCTGGTTAACCAGGTTTTAACAGCAGAGCTTGACTACTTCGCTCGATGACGGTTAGACCTGGCAAGTTCTATCCCAACTGGAAAGGCTATAAACATCGCACCTCTTAAGCCAGGTATCCCGTCGCTCGGCAGGCTCATTTGACGATTTGACAAGTCGTCGCGGACGACGCAGTTGGTACGAGCATGCAGGCATTGCCGACTTTCTGTCCATTTTCTCCACGCAGTATGCTTGGGCGACTCCCAAAATAATTACGGTGCTGGTGGCAGGCCAGGATCGAATGGAGATGGAACATGCCACCGACATATTGAATGCTGGACTTCTCACAATTGTTGGATGATTGTTCGCGAGCGGCAAGATTCTAAGCATTTCAACCCCTCTAGATCCGCAATGAGGAGAATTTTATGGACTTATGCAATTGCTCCCTCACTTTATACAGAACCTGAAAAGACTTCTGGAGCTCGGAAAGGTGTCGGAGAGCTGCCAACTAACACTCTTCTCGTTGGATCCCTTTATTCCGAGCGAGCTCTCGCATTTTTCTTCCTCTCAGCTTTGTCAACCCTTTTGACTGTGAGAAGAGACCACAATGGATGGTCTCGAATTTCTTGATCACATCGTTTTTGTTGTTGGCTTATTGCGCGAAGCTTAGTGCAGTGGTTCTGTAATGTCAATGATCGAGCTTCGCATGGGACGCAGGGTAATTCCGTCGAAAGGTCACAGTCTTAGGTTCTATAAATCAGACCCGCAGAGCTGCCATACCCCAGGCCACTGGATACCCATGTTTCTCCTCACGCCTCTGTTGGCCGTTACTCTCAGCCTCACATCGGTGCTCTCAGAATTAACAAGGAACTGTCGGTGCATATCTGAATCGGAATGTTGGCCATCTGATTCCGAGTTCCAAGCCCTGGCATCACGGGTTTCTCAGCCCCTCCTTTATCCTATCCCACCCGCCACGCCATGTTACAATTCCACTGCAGGAGACTGCAATAATGTGCTCGCTGGCTGGAACAACGGTGTCTGGCGTTCTGATCAGTCCGGGGCCGCTGATCATACCAACTGGGAGACGTACACTTTTTCAAACGGAACGATCCAAGCTTGTTATCTCAACACTTCGCTCGGAGTTGCGTGTCAACAAGGGAATGTACCAGTGATCGGCGTCGATGCCATTACTCCGAGCGACATCCAGGAAGCCGTCAAGTTCGTCAGGGAGCACAATCTGCGCCTCGTAATCAAGAACACTGGGTGAAGTTGTTTTTTTTTGGCTTTAAATTTTTGATTGATTTCCCTGCCAGACATGACTACCTTGGAAGGAGTTCCGGCAGGGGATCTTTCTTAATATGGACTCACCATATGAAGAATATGACTTTCCACGAAACATTCGCCCAAACTGGTGCGACAGATTCGGTCACATACGACAAAGGTTTGTACATAATTTTCCATTGAAAACTCAATACTCCGCTGACCAGCACACGTGTGACATCAGTGTTTACATTCGGAGCCGGTGTCCAATGGTTTGAAGCCTATGAGGCGGCAAAAGAACATAATCGGGTCATCGTTGGAGGCTTCAGTGCGAGAGGGAGTCTTGGTGCCGCCGGTGGCTGGCTTGCAGGTGGTGGCCACAGCGCGATTTCTCCTAACTATGGCCTCGGTAAGTCAGGCGCGACTGATCTGATCTTGTTCCTCTCATTTGTGACATTTACAGGCGTGGATAATGTCTTGGAGATTACAATTGTCACTGCGGACGGTAATCACATCATCGCCAACCCATACTGCAACGAAGACTTGTTTTGGGCCCTTCGTGGTGGTGGTGGAGGTACCTGGGGTGTTGTCACTTCTGTCACTTACAAAACTCACCCTTCCACTCCTTACTCCAGCGTCTTTTTCGACGCCTACTCCACCAATGTCAATTCAACCCGCGAGATACTCAAGGAGGTTATTCGTCTCACTCCCTCGATTGTAGAGCAAGGTTATGGGGGCTACGGCGGTGGATCCACCGGACGGATCTTCCTAATCGTCGTGTCACCCAACGTTACTGGAGAGCAGACCCGGGCCACTTTCCGTCCTCTCTTCGATCTTGCAACCTCCCTGCCGAGCGTCACTCTTCAAAATTACACTTTGGTGTACAATGACCTCTGGCAGTTCAATGATGTTATTCTTGCTTCCAAGGACGGTCAGGTCGGAGCCCCGACTGAGATTTCATCTTGGCTGCTTCCTAAGAATGTCTTCGACACAGATAACCCCGGGAAACTGGCCGATGAACTGCTCAAATTGTCCACCTTTGGGTACTAGTGAGTGTCATCCCGTACAATATTGGAACAGATTCTAACGAACTCCACTAGCCTCGTTACTGGTGGACAGGTGTCCCGTGTAGATCCCAACTCGGCAGGTCTTAACCCTGTCTGGCGAGACAGCCTGGCTTTCGTGGCTCTCAGCACTTACTGGCAAGAGGGCGCCAACTTGACTGAAATTGAGGCTGCTCGTCGGCTCCTGGTCCAGGATATGAAGATTCTTGACGCTATAGCCCCCGAATCAGGTTCATCCTCAAACCAGGTAAAAGACTTGTCTTATCATGCTTCACCCAATCTCAACTTCTTTCTCTCCTTTCAGGCATCGAGATACGAATTTAACTGGAAGAAGTCCTTCTTTGGCACACACTACGACAAACTCCGAGCGATAAAGGAGAAATACGATCCGGAATCACTTTTCCTCGTCTACGAAGGCATCGGATCGGACGAATGGGATGGGGATCTCATTTGTCAAGTCTGATGCCTTCCTGAAGGTCCACTGCCGGAGTACGCGTGGATACGGGTTACCATTTATTATTTGAAACATTGCATTAGGATCTCCTGGACTATAAGCTCTCTACAACTCTTTGCTACATGTGGAAGTTTTTTTTTTCGCTCCAGAGAGATGCGGTGAAACAAGCATCTCTGACAGGGAAGAATCATAATTGTATTGGCGAGAAAACAGGCTTCAAGACTTTGAGAATCATTTCATAGGTAACTAATGATTTCATTGCATAACTCTGCGGGTATGGATCGTGATACAATTTCACAATTTCCTATCTCCACGGTCATGAACTAAAGATAAAAAAAGTGGGCTAGCCGAAATCACAACTAGGATGAATTCCTTCCTATCTCTACCAGAGCATAGATGTTTGCAGCCGTAATAACAAGCCAGATCGTCCACGCAATGATGCTGGTAACCTTGTGATTGCTATAATCTACGGTTTCTTCTGCTCTCTCTGCCACGCCACTGTCATTGGCCATCTCCTTGGACTCGATCTCTGGTTGGGGAGAATGCAAGGCTGTGCTGGTCTTTTCTGCCGCTCCCGTGGACAAGTTCTCCTGTGGGATTTCTTCAGAGTAATTCCCTTTCTTGACAGACATAATGGTCTTGGAAGACGTGCACCAAATCAAGGGGAAGAGGATGAACGGTAGAACGACTGAAAGAACAACTTGGGACGTTACGAGGAGCCTGTCGACACCAGGTCGGCCGACGACAATGGCTACAATCATGGACGGAATGATAGCGAGGAGACGCGTGAGGAGACGACGGACAACGGCCTATGTAAAGTTATTACAGTTGAGATATCCCTGGAAGAGATAAGTGGGGGGAAACTGACCGAAACACGCCATTGGAGGAATCCTTCAGCGATCGCCTGGCCCGCGACCGTGGCGATAATGGACGAACTCTTGATAAAATGTGAGGAAAACTGCGCTCAGTTGTGGCAAAAAACCTGCTGACCTGACCAGCACAAAGCAAAGCGACAGCGAATATTTTAGCAGCGGCTAGAATGGAGTGTTATGAGTGGGTTTGCAAGAGCCAGATACCCCAAAACATACGCAGTCCAACTAAATCCCGGATGAGATCATATGCATCAAATAGACTTGCAGGCTCCTTATCTGTGGTTGGAGGACGACCGTAGTAGAACACCGAAGACGCCAACATCAAGATCCTAGCGAAGATGTCAACCAGTTACAGCTGAATGCCCAAAGACCGAACGCACAATGAATTGATGACCACTGCAAAACCGAGTAGACTGCCAATCATGTCAACAGTTCCGTGATAAATGTGTGCCCGCACAAATTCATATGGATTATTAGTATGTTCGCTGTGTCGCGTTGCAGCAGAGGCATAAAGATTCGGTGGCGGTTTGCGAAATGCAGACAGAACATCCTCTTTACGATCATGCAAGAATCGAAGGATCCAGGAACGCTGCCTCGCAGGCTCACTTGAATCTGCGATAGTTTTATCCGAATGCCTCTCGCGGAACTGGATTCGATCCTGTGTAGCGAGAGTCGAACCAAGGAATAGACTATGAGGCATGACGGTAGCACCTATGATACCCACAGCTGGAGTTAGGAGAAATCAGTCACAAAACGCAAGGACTTTGTTTATCAACAGACAGGTATAAATTCCTCCTTGGGCAAACAGAAACTTTGAAGGGAGATAACCAGAAAATGCATCCTTCAAATTGATTTCGACTTTGGAGATTATCACAAGCATGCAAACCAGCACGACGAGCACCTGTTACCATAGTGATTAATTGAAATGCAACGCAAATATCAGATAATGAAGGTCACCATGATAGCAATGAGAAGTTCGAACACCCTCACAGGTTTTCCTCGCAGTGGATCGCGCATGGCGAGAATGAGGATAACATCGAAAGCAGTGATGAGAACGCCGTGCCACAGCTCCAGCCATGGAAAGAGAAGACATAACGCGATGGCAGACCCGAGTAGCTCTGCCAGGTCTGTCGCAATGACAGCCACTTCAGCTAAAAAATAAAGTGGGTAGAGGCCTAACCATCTATATAGTTTTGGATGTTTTGGACGGTTGTAGAGGAGGAGGCGGCTATGGCTCGCCAAGTCTGTGTCAACGGAACCGAGAGATTATTAGTATGAGAACAAAACCACTCGTCTTGAAGCGGGTTTTACGAGGGACTCCCGATTCGTGCATGCCAAGCAGATAACATCGGATCATCATGTCTTTCGAGTGGTGTATTTTGGCAAATTTTCCCAAATGGAAGGCAAAAGACAAAAACCATCCCACGTTTTCCGAAGAGGGAAAATCGATAGCAGCATCGCAGGAAGTACGTGCAAAATTCTCCAAGGGCAAATCGCTTACCGAGACCTGTAACACACCCCAATCTGCTACCAAGAACCTATACTCCCAAAATTAGGGAAATAATCAAGAAGGATGGAAGAACATACCTGCAAAAAGGCGGCAAACAAGCCTGCTAGCAATACGACGAAAAGCAGATGATAACCGAATTCAGACCCTGCTTGAAGATCTACACCCCAATTTCCACTACGATTTGACGGAGAATTAGAAGATTGCAACTGACAAAGTCCATTGTTTTACGCTTACGGATCGAAATATGCCACTGCACAGACAACACCGACGCCAGTGTGTTTTTTCGCATGATGCCATGCAAGGTAAGCAACACCCTTAAGACGATTTGGAAAGGAACGACTTGGAGCATCGTTCGGACGTCGTCCTTGCTGCAGATCCGACATCGAGAGAAGAAAGAGGTGAAAAGCCGATGTCAACTATCACCTCTTCTTAATGGATCAGGACAAAGGGGAGAACTCAGACCCAGAATATTTCAATCGAATAGCGTGTTGCACAAATCACTTGGCTGAGGTCACGCTTGCCTTTTCCACTCATTCAATTAGAGTTACTCCGCACATTCATTCGAAATGAATACACCCGAATTTATACAGAATTCGCAACTAAGTGAGGAGAAAAAGGTATCGGCCGGTTGGTACTCTATCATATAATATCCCTACATCTGGTCGTCAAGTAAACCACAATATTCCTGCATCTGCTTGTCAAGTTCTACCTCGGACGAATGAGATCAGAGAGCGTCGCCCGAGCTTCTTGTATGCAGCTTGTTTCTTCAGGTCCTCTTCAGTTGGATTGTTCAGAGTCGCCGAGTCCCTGGATTTCGGTAATTGATTACCATGGATGGAAAAGATACGAGTGGTTCTCTTCAAGTCCGTGTTGTTACTATTTGACCTGGGGTGTTTATGCCGAGTCCCAGAAAGTGAGAACAACTTAATCCGTCGTAGTAAATATTGCCCAAATCGAGAAAATCCGTCACCGAGTCGCCTAGCAGTAGGGTCGCCCAAGACTCGAGCATCAGCGTTTTTGCTAGCGTAACGAGCACTTCCAATACAAGTTTGAGCTTCCAGGGGTGCTGGATGGCCAAGAGGAGGTGCACGATTGCGGAATCGATCAAGTTCCAAAACGTTATTGTCCACATAACCACTACTAGCAACGACATCCAGATGCGAGAGGGTATCCATAGTCCCATACGAGTCCAGATCATACGTTTGGAAAGCAGGGTAGCAGGAACGAAATGTTGCAGAAGGGGACCGAAGTTCTTGCGCTTCATCAACGTCAACATCACCGGCAGGCAGATCGCATGAAGACCAGGGTAGCTCTCCATAAGTTTGCATTCGAAAGACCTCTTCGTCAAAGTTACTAAACTCGGCCGGACAGTCAAAGTCAGGAGTAGGGAGAGTTAAAGTCAATTTCGGTAGGATATCCCCAGACAGACAATTCTCTTCCTCGCGCATCGAAGCCAATGTCAATCCTTGAACATCTAATCATTAATCATCGAAAACGGCTATCTCGTAAGATGAGTTATACCTTGCCACTGGCTCAGTCGATGCTCAACAGTTGCAGTCCATTGCCTTTTCTCATCATGGTACGAATCTTCGAAAAAATCGAATTCGGATAAGCCAAAGTAATCTGCAGACTGTAGCAGATTTGTCAGCTAGGTATGAAGGACGTGGGCAAGAAAAATGATTGTAGTGGACTATGTGGATCGAGACGGTAAAAGAAATTGGATTGAAACCCACGTTGTTATATAAAAGCTCTCCATAACTTGTTGTCGAGCTGTCCAGGGGGCTATCCGCACTGTCTGCATCGGTTTGGCCTCTTCCGGTCAAAGGTGCTGGTAGTTCACTGAAAACATGCACGTCTTCTATTATAGGAGAAAGATCCAGTTCAAAGAGCTTGGACGGGTATGAAGAGTTTGATGCAATATCTTGGTGAGATCGAAGGCGTTGGTTTTGGTACTATTGGAGTATAATCAGGGCATGAAAGTTAACTTGCATCACATTGACGCACCTTCTGGAGAACGGGAGGAGGTAATCGAGTAGGAGAAATCGGCTGTTATGAAAGCTGCATAAGCCTATAGGATTCTGGGAGGTAAAAACTCACTTCGTTTGTCTGAAATACTGCGGATGGTAAAGCTGGGGGGGCAGAGTTTCGTTTCTCAAATAAGTTTTAATTAATCTGAAATAAACTTGACGCAAAATAAACAGACCTCTTTTCCTTTCCTTGATAATCCATAACGTATATTTTCCTTTTTCTCGGAGTCCTTCTGTATTTTCTTGAAAAAAGGGACGCATATAAGCAACTTCTGGATTCTAAGGTGCAACTCACAGTCTGGGGTCGCTGAAAACAATTTGGTCATATCAGAAACATCCATGAAGAAGTAAGTAGCTCACAGATCTATCAGGGTTTGGTGAACAAATATAAAGCGACATGTCCTTATGTACCCAATGAGTATAATTGCCGTCGTAAAAAGTACGCATCGAGAACCTACCTCTCTCAGACGACGTCGAATCGATGAAGGCGAGTTCGCAGGCTAATAAAGTTGTTAATGCAAAACAAACTGATATGAGAATTCATGATTACCGTAACAATCTTGACTTTCGAAGTCCTGATAGACTCCGGGGAACGAGCATGCATGATACTTGTGATCGTCGGGTCTTGTAATTCTGGAAAAACATCTGGTCCATTAATTGTCGAACGAGGTCTCTTACTATCCAATAACACAGGCTGGGATTCATTGATATCGCATAAAGCGGATAGGTGTGGAAACTTACAGGCCAAAGACTCTCCCGTACTTTATGTAGAGGAAAAGCGATCGTGTTCCTTCTTTGTTTCCTAGGCGTATTACCTTCAAACGCGCTTGATTTCTGAAAGAGTTATTCGTCAGACTTCCCCAATTGACTGAAATGACTGAGACTAACAGTACTAATTCGATTAATTTGCTGCATGTCGAACGTCTGAGAAACACAACTCAAATCTAGTGGAACAAGGTGAAGTCCTCATAATAGCCGCGGGAAAAGGGAACCACGCACCAGAATCGCCTGTTCTCGGTTGGGGACAGATATGGTCAAAATCAGAAGTTGGAATATCAAAATTCTGAAAAGACGGATGTAAGTATATGAGCATCGCATTGCCCAGCTTTTGAGGAACTAACCGGCTTCGGCAGTACAAACAGGTTCAGCTCCTTCAGGGTCGCAAGGAACATAACCCAAAACGCGTCCAAAGAACAACGCGTGTGGTAGGAGGTGAGCCTGAGATCAAACTCCAACTTGAATGATTATTTGTCCTCGGATAAAAATAGATTATCGTCTCCTCTGAGCAACAACAATGCTTGGTGACATTACCATCCAACTCAATATCTAAAACTAATGCAAAGCAGTCGTAGGACTTACAGGAGGAATCGCAACCGGAAAGTCTACAGTCTCACACCTCCTCGTCTCCTCCAACATCCCAGTGGTTGATGCCGATGTACTCGCTCGTCAAGTCGTAGAGCCCGGAACTCGAGGGCTCAAGGCGATCGTGTCCACCTTTGGGACTGAAATTCTTCAAGAGAACGGCACTTTAGACCGTAAGAAACTAGGAAGTATTATCTTCAATGATGAAGATAAGAGGAGACTTTTGAACAAGATTGTACATCCGGCCATCCACAGGGCTGTGTTCTGGCAGGTATTAAGGTATTGGTTTAGAGGATACAAATATTGTGTCTTGGATCTCCCTCTCCTTATCGAAACGGGTCTCTGGAAATGGGTCGGGCTCGTGGTAGTCGTATCTTGGTATGCCAATTAATCTGTAACCGTTAGTACACTGAACTTCTCTCTGCTAGTCCCGTTGACCTCCAACTCCAGCGCTTAATGCAACGCGATGGGTCCTCAGAAGAAGAAGCTCTTTCCCGTTTGAACTCCCAAATACCAATCTCATCCAAGGTCACCTTCGCTGACATCGTGGTCGACAACTCCGGCACTCGAAGCGAACTGGAGGTGCATGTCCAGACCCTCATCCATCGACTTGATGTCACTGCTGGGTGGTCATGGTGTATAAGCTGGCTGGTTCCACCTTTCGCATTGTTGTCAGCAGCAGCAGTGATTCTATGGAGAAGGTTCACAAGAAAACGGAAGCGAGAATGAATTGATCTGTAATCCAGTGTCCAAGTATGTTCATAGACGGATATTTGTTAAGGTCAGCATATGCCAAATGTATCCCCATCAGCCTCAGTTCTCCACATCTTGTCCGTGCCTCTTCTTTGTCTTTGGTCTCTCGTTGTACCACTCAGGGACTTCATGTGCTTTGACCACCATCTTTTTCCTAAGCTCTTTGAGCTCTCGTTCCTCCTCTGCCTCTCGAAGCCTCCTCCTCTCCTCCTCCTCCTTCCCCTTCTCCCTTTCCTTTTCTCTGACTCGCTCCTCAAACCTCTTCCTCTGCTGCATCCGGGAGTCGGTTTCCCACTGCATTGGAAGCGGGACAGTGGGGTGTACATTCTCCTTGCGTTGAGCGAGGGACGCATCAAGTGCAGCGTGAATGGCTTTGAAATTCGGGGCAGGATGATAAAATTTATGCTTGTATGATTGAGAATTAGAATGAGATCGCGAAGTCGACCGAGAGTCGGATTCTTCGGGTGTCGGTTGGGGTGCATCATTACACTTGAGAGACGAAGACGGGATGAGTGCCTTCTCGTCCTGTCTGCCTTCGTTTCGGATTCGGGAATTCTGCAGGCCGGAACCAGATAATTTCAGACTGGAATTCGAACGCTGAACATCCTTCTCGTCAGACAACTGAACCTTGTCATTCCAACCTGTACCGGGATTGAAAACAGCTGCTTGTTTGCCAGAAGATACAATACGGCTATTCGTCCTTCGAAATCCAGCAGGCTTCGATACGAGGTTTGAATCTGACTTCTTTAACCTCGAACTTGACCCAGACCCCGATAGAGTCGCGCTAGGTTTGCGGGATGAGGGTTTCGAGGAGCCAGATTGTACGCGAGATTTAGAGTTGGATTTCGCTTTGGACACAATAGGTTTCGTAGGCCGCTCATTGATCTCGGGATCATCGCCTTTACTCTTCTTCAATTTCCGTTCTTCGGGGGCGGATTCTGCTATAGGCCTCTTGGGTGCAGGGCGCATAGGGGATGGTGGGGATACATTAGTACCCGAAGTTGTGATCGGCATTGGAAGCTTGGCATTGTCCCGTGCTTGCTGCTTCCTTGGAGAAAGTTGCGAGAGGGTCAGAGGCTTGCTTCGGTCGTCTTCGATGTCCGCCATTTCTTTATTTCGTTCTTGAGTAGTAGCTTTCTGTACGATAGAAGCACCTTCGTTTATTGGCCCCAGTTGGAGATTGAAATCGAATGATACTTTTTCTGTCGAAACATTGTTCCCAATTTGGCCACTAGAAATATCATCCTGTTGAAAAATATATTCAAATGAATAAAGGACTAACGTACGGGAGTGCATCAGTATTCTTTTTGCGATACTTTATCAAGCTATCGGCAATTCCTTTCACGGGAAACTCCTCTTCTTGTTCTTGAATCGCTGGGTCAGGTGGACAGTCTAAATTGACTGTTAACTTTTCTCTCGGAACAACGGTATCGACTTGGCCACTAAAGTATTTTCCCAGACGTTAATCGATAACACATAAAGGGGGGAAAAAAAGACAAACCGAAACGAATCAATATACTTGTGGCCGTACTGTACCAATCTACCAGCGATTCCGGACATTGGGAGTATAGAGCTGGAGCTAGAATCTGCCATCAACGCCTCTGTCCCAGAATCCCCCGTGAGTAGATGCCGCTCTGGGAGAGACGGAGCAGAAATCTGAGTTGGTCCAAGGGGTAACGTGGAAGAGGCAACTGCACGCGTTTTCTTTGTGGTCGCAATCCGAGATTTGGCTATTCCACCCTCAACGATTTTCTGATCGTACAACATGATTAATATATAGGTATCTGACAGATGAAGATGGCTTACCCTTTGAGTGCGCAACAAGCCCTTATTTCCGCCCTGCTGTTCTTTGGCCGTGAGGTCAGCTTTCTTCTTTGTTGGTCTCGTTTTAGTCACAGACGCATCTGGGACTTGGAGAATTGCCGTATTCAACTCCGGGAGATGATGGTTGTATTTATTCTGGTCGATCGCTGTGCTGGCTGGTAACTCAAGTGTAGGAAGAGCGAAGGAAGTCATGGGCGAGGTTTGAAGAATAGGTCTAATGTTTAGACTCAATTTTGGTCGCTGAGTAGATGGTGTGTGGTTTATGTTAAACCGATCTCCAATACGTTCTGGCGTGCTAGACCTAACTTCATGAAGATGAAACCCATTGAGAATAGGACCTTCCAAGTCTTTCCGTTCAACGATACGCGCCGGACTTGTACGAGCAGGAGAAAAATGCGATGCGTGCGTCAATGCCAAAGATACATCTGCATCTCCAGCGTTGCGAAAGAAATCGGTCTCAACTTCATCTGCCAAAAGATTGTCGCCTGTCGCTGTACCCGGAATTTGGAAGGAGAAAGAAATGTTGGAGTTACTCGCCAGGGTGTCCATGTCTGGAATGTGTCTCGAACTGAGCTCGCTGCCACTGCCAGAGAGGTCGGAAAGGGGCATGGTGAAAGCAGTGTTCAATGTTGGATTTTGACGCGTTGGTGTCACGTGGAGGGAATCACGTCAATCAATGTGGTCAAATGTTTCATTGTACAAGGCACTGTTATAACTTCTGACTTCTGTCGAGTCTGTGTCGGCATCCGCCTCACGACAATGCAAACCATGGAAACTTTTGTAGTCGAGGTCTTGCACTCAACATCGCCCCTTACGTTTTGCTTGTTTTAATCTTGACGAAGAGACACAGGATATCTGTAACCTCGACGACTGGCAGCTCTTGTCTTTTCATGGCCACCCGTACAGTCTCATACCAGTTTTCTTTAAATGAAATGATGTCTCCACGCCAAAGATTCAGAGCCCCACAATCGCAGAGATGGTGGGTTCGAATTCCCTTTCTAGCCACATATTCCTGATTGTTTTCTAGGTGATTATAAGGATATTATACAAGATCTGGGAGGCTATGACGAGACTCCTAGAGTTTTTCGGCTATTTGAACGACAATCCAGCGCAACTACTTCTAGAGGAATCCAATCCCCTTCAAAGCGACAACAATGAATCAAGTGACAACGAGCGATCCGACATTTCTTTATCTTCTCTTTTACTCTCGTTCGATAGGCAGAACGGTCAATCCAACTCTGGAGATGATACATATGGTAAGTTAGTCCCCACTATACTCTGCCGGACTGCCTTCAAGGATTTGTATTCAGATGGTCGTGAGCTCTCTACCTCGCCTGTAGAGGAAGGTTTTTTCTTGGATCACATAGTACAGTCCCCATTGGAGGTAAGTATTCTATTGTTCAGACATCCACTACGGTAAATACTAACATGTGACAAAGCTTGAGCCGACTTTCAGATTCAAATCTCGCTTAATGCCTCCAACGGTTCATATCTCGGATTTCTCGACGGAAATATTGCTGGAGATATTCAGATACTTGGCTGTTGTCGATCCAAACGATGAAGAGACGGCCTCTCCGTTGGTGTTAGGGTGTTTACTTCTTGTTTGCCAGCACTGGAAAGCAATTGTGGACAAACACTGCCGTGGACGTTTCCTGACTGCTACACCTGGCTTTCTGGTTCAGGATCGCGGTGAAGAGCCTCCTGCTTGGTCCCGCCGATTTGACGCATGGTGCAAAATCCGTGACACAGGATCTGTGCTGGATATCGTTTCATTCTACTTGTGCAACCGTTTTGCTTCATCGTGGTATACTCTCAATGTGGAGCATGCGAGAATCTTTACGCGGGCACTCAAGAAATGTAAAACGGCGCGGCTTGTCGTTGACTTAATTGAGACCGAACTCAATAAGGATATCTTCGCAGAGACAACCTTACCAGAAACTCCATTACGTGACTTTTCGTGGACCTCCCAGCACATGGGGATTCGACATATCCTTCCAAAAGTTTATTGGTTCCCCTGGCTCACGCTTTGGCAGGGCTTGCCCTGGCAACAACTAACACATGTGGATTTGAATTGTCCGCTGTCTCTATGGGACGCACACTACGTCCTTGCACACGGAACGAATCTTACGAATGCCCGGCTTGCCACCTTGAAGTTGGCAAATAACTTCGATCAAGACGGTTTGCCGCATTTTTACCCAGCATCTGCGCCTTTCCTTCGTTCGCTGACGATACACTCCCAACTCAACTTACATATGCTGTTCTCCAACTTGGAACTACCCAAGCTGACGTATTTCTCCTTGTCCGTTGTCCACCCGCATTCTCCTTTGGCTCTCGTTCTCCAAGATTCGATACCAAATTTGGAACTTTCTCTTAATGTTCCATGGGCACAGATTGAAGAACTCGATATTCGTTATAAATCAGGCCGCTTCTGCGATGTCGCACCCATCTTATCTGCCTGCTGTCAATTGCGAAGGCTTTCGCTGACTGGCAACCTCACAATCCGAATTGTCACAAATTTCGTCCGTTGCCTGGATAACGTTACATTCGGTGCTGGTATTTTGTGGCATGAACCGTCCCCGGTTTTGAACGAGACAACTATCAAGAGACTGCAGATATATTCTTATAAACAACTGCGATACATTCTCAACTTTAAAGCTGTCGACGAGCTTTCCATCACCGATCCTATTTTTAGTGGCGACTCCTCTCAAACTTCAGGTCACGAGTGCTTCTTCACAACCCAAGATCAGTGACCCAGCACCTTCACCGAAATTTCACCGACCCGACTTCACGACGAACGAGGGGCTGATTCAACTTCTTTCTTGTACAGAATTCTTTCATCGGGATGACAACACTGTTGCAATCTGTGTTGGAACAATTGTCCGAATACAATAGTACTTATGAAACGGAACTTATTTCTATCCAATTCCTTTTGTTATCTGTACATAGCGAGTTACCAGAATGACAATTAACCTGAGGATCATAAATACATGTTCTTTAGTTCCCTTGAAATCATGGAGAGTTTGCTGAATAGGCTTTTCAATCCCTTCGGTCAAGCCTGCTGCGCTTTCGAAGGTCCTCTTTGCTCCGCTACTACTGCAGCCACTCAACATGACGATATAGTGAATATAACTACCTGGTAATTCGTCAAACTAATGTTCCTTTGCATAGGTTGCAGGACAATGTTTTATCGACGCCCTTCCATTCGAAGTCTTGTCTGAAATATTTTGCTGTTCTTTGCAACTTGTTTCGGAGCTCTTTGGGTTCCATGATTATGTGGCAACTCTCTCACTGGATAGTCCACCCCTCAGTTTGCTTTCTGTCTGCACACGCTGGAGAAAGGTCGCCCTGGCTACACCCTCGTTATGGGACTCAATTGTCCCGCCCGCCAATTCGATTCCATGTATCAAGGCTTGGATGAAGGTCTCACAGGATCAACCGTTCCATCTTTTGATCAAGAGCCATCACAAACTCACACAAGCCACTCGCCATGCCTGCGAGCTGTTTCGATTGCTCTCGACTGTATCACATCGGTGGAGGTCTCTGTCAATCCGACTCGACGCCCAATTGGCCGAGGAGCTCCTCAACTTTCTTCAGGCAAACACAGGCAATCCAATTCCCATAAAGGATGTGCACATCTCGCTGGCGAGATCAGATATCCCAGAAACCACAATGGGCGATATATTATCCCTATTACCATCATCGACCTCTATGGAGCGCTTGTATTTAAATTGGGGCGGCGGTGACTCAATTTCGGTCGCCTCGCGCGTCCCCTGGAAACTCCTGAAGACCATAATTGTCAAAACGAGAGCTACGCAAGACGTCGTCGATATCCTTTCCCAATGCACATCGGCCTCGGTCGTCAAGATCTTCATGTATCCAACGTTAACAGATCTAGTGTATCACCAGACATCGATTCTTTATCATGGTCCTCCCGTTTTACTTCCCCTCCTTACGTCCCTTACGCTCTCCAGGTGGACTGATCCCATGATCCTCATTCAATACTTCACATTCCCCTCTCTTCACAATCTCTGGATTGAAGTGGCACATCGCGATCTCTTCGCGTTCGGAAACTTCCTGAAAAGAACTCCCTTGCTAGAAAAATTGGTCATCGATGAATCTGGCAAAGACGAAGAAGATTCTCCCGAAGGTCCATCAGAGCAAGACATCATTGACTACCTCGTCATTCCTGAGCTGTGCAACATACCCTCCTTCAAACTCACGTTCAGAGACGCCCATACCATAATCCCCAGCATGATTCAGTATAACCCAGATGCATGGATCCTCCCGTCTCTTCTCTGTTGGAGGGAATACTGTCATTACCTGCGTTATAAGAAAAGCTCATTCATCGGATGGGGAAAGCACTGGTTTACCAAAGACTTAATTTGGGAATATCGACAAGGAAAAATTGAGTTCACGCCAGGGTATCATTCAAAGTGGTATAATTGGAGAGACGAAACATTAGATCAGCCGGAAGGTACGTATTTTCGTAGGCCATTGGGCCAGAATAGGCCGTTCAAGTGCATTCCTCTGGTGGGTCCCTTCTTATTGTGAATCTAAAGACACCTGACCGATGGCCTCTAGCCGTGACGAATTATTTGGCTTGAACTCATCGGTGGATAATGCCTTGTAGGACCAGCGATAAAGGAAAGGCGAGGCTGGCCTTGTTGTAGTTTAATAGGGAAATGTAATATGCGTGTTGGTTTTGGTTTCTATTTGCTTGTCAAGAGTTCGTTCGTACATACATCTGTGACATAGGTAAGGTTCCAGGCCTTAACCAACTCTCGAGGCCACGAAAACTGAACGTATGCCAGATTTCTTCCTCAAATTCTCATCAGACTCACCCTTGTACAGCCGTGCCACTTTGGTTTGCGCCAGCCTTGGCGGCGGCTTTGGCACCACTGACACGCACCGCCCACATTATGAAATTGAAGTTTACTGGTCCAAGCGAATATTGTTCAAATAGACATATAATCTTCAGAGTGGCGATGGACGTGACCGCCCGTTTAAAGTCGTTCCGTTTGTGAATGGAGATGATCCAACGGACAAGGTATATCCCGCTCACTCTTACATTCTTTCTGTGTCGGTAGCATAACCTTCTCCCGCTTCGGAGTGTGGATGTCATTAACGGATTGACTGGCCCACAGACCACGGCGTATCTCGAAGGCTACAATGCTCAACTTGCTCCGAACATCGATCAGAAACGAGCCATTTGTGTTGCAATTGGTTGTGGAGTCCTATGTTTGTAAGTAGCAGTGCCAAAATAGTTACGTCCTCCAGCAAACCATTAGAATTCCCCGTCTCCATGACCTTGCCTGCGCCAATACCGATGAAGCCCAGAGCAATGCAATCCCGTTCCGATACTAAGGTTGGGAATCCACAATCGAGATAGGGAAGGGTGTTGAGCGATTGTAATGGTTCCAATACAGTTGCGGACAAGCGAAGACATCAAATTTTGTATCTCACGAACGCGAATTTTCTGGCTGAAACTAATGACAGATTCGGACTCAGGCAGTCAAATTAAGCTTAAATACACTCTTTACATGAAGTTCCCACGAGGTTTTGTGTGCGCCAAATTTTTGGGGAAATTTTTTGCAACTATTTGCCATATGGGGGCGGCGGCCCAGGCCCAATTCAGTCCCGACAGAACTAAATCATGCCTGGGTGATTCACAATTGATACAAACCGACCAGAGCAAGTCCAGAGATGGCCTTTTTGGCCTTTGATGGGAGTTTGTAATCATTTTGACAAATTTTTTATCCAAGTATGGCTCGATACATTTTCATAATATTTTGGGATCATACTCTGTTTGTCAAAAGCTCTCCAAAAATGAATTTTTCGGGATTTTAGCGAATTGTTTTGACATCCGCCAAATTTTTGGGCCAATTTTTTTAAAAA
>Ga0307507_10003812_pt1 | contig 28177 bp, 34 predicted proteins | sample 7_EM_MG_FD_207223 | JGI IMG/M metagenome (GOLD analysis project Ga0307507, IMG submission 207223) | Populus trichocarpa ectomycorrhiza microbial communities from riparian zone in the Pacific Northwest, United States - 7_EM | ecosystem: Host-associated > Plants > Roots > Unclassified | place...
CAGGAGGTGCTTGAAGTGACTCAAGATCGGTGGCTGTCGGATTCTTTTCTGGATCCGGAATTGCAATCAATAGCTCTGGAGGAATAATTTCTTCTTGGGCTTGAATATTGCGGATTTGCTGCTTTCTTTCCCTTTCTGCCTTCTGAGCATCAATTCCCCGACGATTTAATGCAGTTTTTGCCTTATTGACTGCCACTTGGATACTCTTTTGAGCTCTCTTGACTGCAGCCAACCTCTGCTTTGCCTCTTTCTCATGTTGCTTGCGTCGTGCCTCCTCAATTGTAAGAACTCTGCCTTTCTGAATCACACGTCTTGACTTCGCTTTATGTTTTTCCGCCTCGTCGATTCTAGTTTGAATATTATGGTATGTTTCTTCCTCAAGTTGTGCCTTGGCCAGACAAACTTCAGTTCCTTTCGCTCATTGTTGAAAGCGCTCCTTGCTAGTCGGACTAAATGTTTCAGCTCGATCGATCCACTCCGCTATTCCCTTCTGACACTCAATATAAGTGCTAGGTATTTGAACAAGCTCTATGTCCTCTTCTTCCTCCAGTGGAACTATACTCTGACTTGAGCCACCTTCAGGATTGCTCATAGCAGTTGCGGGCTGCTTAGTAGTACCTATTGCCTTGTTGTTGTAATAGCGCATTTTCTTCAATGCACTTTTGAAAGAAACAGGAAACATCCCTAAATTCTTGAAGGCATTTTTAATTGTATATGGTTGCAATGTCTACTTACGAATAGAATCCAAGTCCCGAAAAAGGAGGAAATTGTATATTCGATTTCCAGAGAGTGGAGGCCATTGTTGATAGCCTTGTAATGATAATGCTTCCAAGGACGGAAGACTCCAACGTCAAGAGGTTGAAGGAGATGGGTCATATGGGATGGAAATTCGAAGGGAAAGATGTGGTTCTCATGACATTTAATTATAAAGTCATCCTGGCGGTGAGAATTATGGCCATCGAGAAGAAGCAGACGCCAATGTTTATCAGGCCCTGCGCCGATATGCTTAATGAAGTGATTAAGCCAAGCAAGTGCTATATTCTCATTGGTATACCCGGTTGGTGATACCGTAATTACTTCAGCGGCGGTTAGGTTGTCGTGTATCCAATTTTCCATTATCTTCTCGCCTGGGCATATGATGACGGGAGGTGGGGGCAGACGTCCATCTGCGCATATAGCTTCGATAATTGTAACGGACTGCCGATTCTCGGGACTTGTGGTATACAACTCCTTGACTTCTGTAGGCACAATGACAACTTCCCCAGCAGGACATCCAATTCTGACGCCCGATTCATCCATGTTGTATATATACTTGGCCTTATCGATATTATACTTTGCCAGTGTGTTCTGATAGTTGACAAAAAATGTTTTCAAGTCCTCTTCCGTGTGCGTCATGATTCGAGCTCTCGCAATAGGCTTTGTTTTAATCGTATGAAGACTTGGGTTTTTCTTCAGCCATTGCTGAAACCAAACTCGAGAGGGAGGGTCCAGCTGCTCTGCTTTGCGAAGATGGCTGATTGCTGCAAAAATAATTGCTGGAGTTGCTGCAATTCCCATCTCCCACTGCTCATGGCAGAACCGGTAAACTGCTTGTTTCTGTGCCTTCGTCAGGATAATATTGTTGCCACCATGACCATTAAAGGTTCCTCGTGCGGTGTGTACTTGTTTCCTCTGACGTAGCTGGCGTGATCGAATTGAGGCGGCATTGACATTGAACATTTCTACTGCTGTACTTGCTGTTTCGGTAGGTTCCTCTTCAAGCCATTTCAAGGCTCGATCCAGTCGTTGCTTGATTTCTAGCTTTTCGCCGATATCTGTCATTGTAATTGCTGATTTGGTATTGCAGATTGGTCAATGCTGATTTGGTGCTGCTAATTAATTATGAGGTTAAAGAGCAATTCACTGTTAAGAAAGAGGATTTAAATACTTTATTTTCAACATATGATATTATTTACATTGAGATCAATAGCAAACAAACTAAAAACTAACCATTGAGCTGCGTTCCATTGTGTTGCACTTACTTTTGTATCACGTTGCACTTGCTTTTGTGTTGTGTTGCACCTGCCTTTATGTTGCGTTGCATTGCGTTGCACTTGCTTTTGCGTTGCTCTTGCTTTTCCCGACTATGAGCGACAGCGAAATAGGAGGGGAACCGGCTATTAGTGGGGAAATATTGGTTGCTATGGAGGGGTATGAAGACTTTGCGGACACGAGTGTACCCGAGTAGAAAGTTCAAGATAGTCGATCGTCGGAGAAGACTTAAATGTGAATGATCAAACCGAAGGAACTTGCAGAAAACCGGAGGAAGGAAAAGAAAACAAATACAATACCATCAACTTTTATGTATACCAAGTCACTTATTAATACTTCCCCTAAATCTACTCCAAAGGATATGGCGTCTGATAAAGGTTTGTCTGGGGGATGTAGACACTGGAAGATCAAAGGTCGGTGTTCAACCGAGCATTCAAGTCTGCCTGTTTTCTCAGGAAGAGAGAGAGCGGAAGGTCCTTATATAACATGCCTCTCCTTTTCAGGAGACTCTTTAAGCGAGGAAGAACAAAAGGGGCAACAATTTTACCTACACTACCATAAGCCCCACTCTCCACCATCATGTCCACCCAGTGCTCGGGCATATCCATACTTACCCGTTGTACTAGTATTTGTGGGAATTTGTTTGAGGTCAAACTATGATACTAGTATTCTTCTCGTAACCCACTCTATCACCACACCTCAGAGCGAGACCCCTATTTGCTCCACAACAAAGTTACCCCACCAAGGTTTGCTGTACCTTTGGCTTCGTCGCTCCCCCCATCACCCCATCCCATCCCATCCCTTCCTATCCCATCCCACCTTCACCTTTCATCCAGCTTTGTCCGGCATCGTGATAATAACCCCCAGTCAGGACCTTAACTAAAGGCTATGCCTCGCCGTATAGCTACTCACGCCAATTCCTGGTACGTCGCTGACAAGCGTAAGCTCGATAATCAGCTCAATGCGTGGATCCAGATAGCGGGCTCGGAGGATTGCGGGGTCCCAGAGTTTCCAGTTCCGAATGCGAGGGTTATTATGGCACCGTAAGCCCCAGATATTTTATTTGCCATATTCACGCTCCCAGCTTTGTGTCCTGTAGCCACTAAGGCTGCACCTTCCTGACTACTATTCATGAACTGATCGACTAATATTTCACTTTCGTGCAGGCATGCTGGTTATAGTTATTCCGGTGCTACTGCTGGATTCGCCTACAAGGCGTGGGATCTTTCCCAAGCGTATAATTGCCATCGCTGAAATTTTGATCGCCCAAAGGGCTGAGCTAATTTTTCCCCCATTTAGCACTCGGATCTTCATCTTGGGGCCTGCTCACCATGTTTACATCAACGGCTGTAGTGTCTCTGGCTGCGACTCCTATGATACGCCTCTCGGAGAGCTCACTCTAGACTCCGAGCTTCTTCGAGAGTTAGCTAATACAGGAAAGTTCACCTGGCTCTCCCTTAAAGCAGATGAAGATGAGCACAGTATCGAAATGCATCTTCCATATATATACAAAGCCATCGAGCGTGCCGGGAAATCACACAAGAGTGTCAAAATTGTCCCCATTGTTGTCGGAAGCATCTCGAGCGCTCAAGAAAAAACATATGGGACGCTTCTAAAGCCTTACCTTGAGGATCCCCAGAATGCTTTTGTCATTTCTACTGACTTTTGCCACTGGTAAAAAGAGACCCACCCCTTTCTTTGTTGAAACACTTTGCTCAAACTCCTATCACAGGGGTGCACGTTTTTCATACACGGGCTACTTTCGCGAACTGCCTACTCATGACAATCCCAATCCCGAGTTCATCCACCTCAAGGAGCATGGCGCCCAGGCCATCAAACATCCCCTTCATAAGTCCATTAGGGCTTTAGACCACGAGGGTATGGCGGCGATTGCCACAGGAAAGCATAGTGAATTTGTCTCCTATCTATCGAGGACCAAAAACACCATCTGCGGAAGGCATCCTATCGGGGTGATGATGGCTGCAGCAGAGCTCGTGTTTGGTGAAAACAAGGGAAGCAACTTGGGGAGGTTTAGGTATCTCTACTACGCCCAGAGCGAGGCTCTCGAGGACGTCAATGGGAGCAGTGTGAGCTATGTGAGTGGCTTTATGGAGATGCCATAGCTCTCTCTCTTGGCTGTTATCTTGCCCGACTTGCCGATTTCGTTTTTTTCGGAATGGAGCTAGGATGTAGTGCAGTAAATGCGACTTTTATAAGTGGGTTTCCTGAGGATATTCAGTTAGATTGCCAATGGCTGCTTTGTGTGTTACGTTCTGCGGACCGAGTATAACGTGCTTGTTTGCTTGCGGTCTAGTGAGTTGGCAATTACAATGTCCATAGGACCTCGCCCGGACCTCTACCATCCTGCGAAAGCCGTCCCCTCATTGAGTGCATTGGGAAAATCTACCCATGAGAAGAAAGAAAAGCTCCTCGAACCAAAGAAATGTCAGAGTTGAGAATCTTCCTCTCTCTATGGTACACGATAAATCTAGAATTGACGGAAATAAGGAGGGTAATCTCTATCATACCATATCGTACCATACCCGGGCTATCCCGCCTGACTTTTATGAATCTACTTATGCCCACTGTGATAACTGAGCTACATCTACCCACTCCCAAGTCGGAAGTAGAAAAAAAAAACATGATAACAAAAAGAGATAAGAAAGAAGGAAAGCTAAACAGATATGTAAAGTACGCCAGCCAGTGTATATAAACCTTTTTTTTTTCGCCCCTATTCCCCCCTTGCCAGGACCCACCAAAATATACCTTAACATTCGCATTCAACCTATTTAGCAGCATTCCTTCTAGCCCTCTCCTTCTCGAAATTAGCGATGAGCTCCTTCTGCAGCTGCGGCGGCGTGGGTAGATAGTCCTTAAACTCCATGCTAAACTCCCCCTTCCCCTGGGTCGCCGCGCGCAGCTGACTCGAGAAGCCGAACATGGCGTTCAGTGAGCACGTAGCCGTGAGCGTGAATTCGTCCGCGCCGATCTCGGAGTCCTCGATGACGGCGTTGCGCTTGTTCATGAGGCCAACAATGTTTCCCTGGAACTCGTTGGGTGCGGAGATAGCCACCTTCATGATGGGTTCGAGAATGACGGGGTTGGCAAGCTTGAAGGTGTCGCGGAAGGCGTACTCCGTCGCCATCTTGAACGACATCTCGCTCGAGTCGACCATGTGTGTTGCGCCGTCGTTGATGATCATGCGCGTGCCCAGCACCCTGTGTCCGATCATGGGACCCTTCTCCGTCGACTTGAGGAAGCCCTTCTCGCAGGCGTAGAGGAACTTTTCCGAGATGTGGCCGCCGACAATTTGCTCTTCGAAGTGGTTCTTGCCCTCCAGGTCGCGCGTGGGCTCCATGTAGCCCATCACGCGAGCGTAGTCTCCGGCGCCGCCGGTCTGGCGCTTGAAGACGTAGTCGAATTCCCGGCGGGAGTCGATGGTCTCGCGGTAGGCCACTTCGGGCTTTCCCGTGACGCAGTCGACACCGTACTCGCGCCGGAGTCGTTCAACGTAGATTTCCAGGTGGAGCTCGCCCATCCCCGATATGATGGTTTCTTGGGATTCTGGATCGACTTTGCAGCGGAAGGTTGGATCCTCGCGTTGGAAGCGGTTCATAGCTTTGGAGAAGGCTGCTGTTTCCTTGTTTTTGGGCTTGATAGAGAGGGAGATTACGGGGTCAGGGACGAACATTGAGGTCTGGATTTATTAGCTAGCTTCTGGGTGGCTGGGGGGTAACAAACCATGGAGTAGGGGAGGCCTCCGTCAGTGAAAGTATCGCCAGAAGCACAGTCAACACCAAACACAGCGCAGATTTCTCCAGCTCCGATTGAGGGCACTTCCTCCATCTCGTCAGAGTGCATTCGGACAATCTTTGGAACTTTAATCTTCTTCCCTGACTTTGCATTGTAGACGTGCATACCCTTCCTCAGGGTTCCTTGGTAGACACGAATATAAGTCAATTGGCCGAAATTGCCCTCTTCCAACTTAAAAGCCAAACCGACAAATGGGAGCGAATTGTATGGGATCAGAGAAACTGGAGCTTCGTTTCGTCGACGGTCAAGGGCAACTGCGGGAACATCGGATGGGTTGGGAAGGTAGTCACAAACAGCATCGAGCACTGGTTGAACACCTTTATCTCCCAAGGCAGAACCAATGAGAACTGGGGTGAATCTACGTGCAAGTGTCGCTTGGCGAATGGCTGCCTTAATCTGTTCCTGTGTGGGTGTCTTTTCCTCCAGCCAAAGTTCTGCAATTGTGTCATCAACGTCCGCTAGTGCAGCGATGAGAACTTCCCGTTTCTCCTCGGCGAGTTTCTTAACTTCCGCCGGGATTTCCGAGAGCTCCTTTTCCACTACATTTATACTGTATACAATGTTAGTTGTGAATGTAATTCAGAACTCAGAGCACATAGTCTCACCCTTTGTGACCTTCAAAGAAAATAGCCTTCATCCTAACCAAATCAACAACACCCTGGAAGGAGTCCTCTCCGCCAATGGGTACCTGAATGGCTGCAGCGGGAATCTTCAGTTTACTGTTGATCTGCTCAATAGCCTTCCAAGGATTTGCCCCCATGCGGTCCATCTTGTTAACGAAGGATATCCTGGGTACATTATATCTCTTCATCTGTCGATCGACCGTAATAGTCTGAGACTGTACTCCGGAAACAGCGCAAAGAATCATAACGGCACCATCAAGAACTCTCAGAGCTCTCTCGACCTCAATGGTAAAATCAATGTGCCCAGGCGTATCAATCAAGTTGACATGGTACTTCTCGTCGACGCCATTCTCCTTCTTTACCCAGTCACAGAAGGTGGCAGCAGACTGGATGGTAATACCCTTTTCTCGCTCCAAGTCCATCGAGTCCATCTTTGCGCCAACGGCATCTTTGCCGCGGACCTCGTGGATGGACCCGATTCTGCCAGTGTAGAAGAGGACTCGTTCCGTGCATGTAGTTTTTCCAGAATCGATGTGCGCCTGGACAAATTCTTAGTTCATCACCCGCCAATTACTCACACCATGAAGGTAGAAGGAAAAACAAACAGCAATTCCGATATTTCGAACCCTCGCCAGTCGAGCCATTTCTCTGGGATCCATCTTTGCGAGAATCTCCTCCTGCGGGATGATGTCTGGCTCCTCCGAACTGTTAAAACAAAAAAGGCATCAGCACTCGAAAAAAACGGAATCGCCAATTAACCAGAACATACACAGCCAGAGCAGCTGCCACAGATGCAAGACCCCTAATGTCGCTTACTCTGTTTAGAGCCAACGGGTAGCCCGTTCGCATGAGCGGGGATGATAGTGGGGAATGTGGAACTGAACATTTTGGCGGCTTTCTAGCAACAGTTGCTGGGATTCGCAGTGTTCTGGCAGCGGTGCTGGAGGGAAAGAGCCTTAATGTTCGGAATTGAGACTTCGCCGTCGCAGCCCTCATGGTTGCGGTCCCAGCTCGTCGTTGTCTTGTGGCGTGAAGTGTGGGTCCGGGGGCAGGAATTGGGGAACGGTCGTGGGATAAAAAAAAAAGTTCAATGTTCCCTTTATCTAATCCATCTGATCTGGTTGATTGGTTCCGAGATTTTGGCGTGAGAACATCACCAGAGAGCACTCGGTTAGCCGTCTAGCTAGAAATTTTAAGAGTGATAGCCCACGGCCGCTAACCGCCCGGGCCCAAGTACCGGAATCCCCAGATATTTTAGTGGTGCACACTCTCGTCATGGAATTCAATTATTTGATGCTCCAGGCATCGGCATTTTTGCAACTATACAAACAATGGACTTCATCCGCCACTTATTCCTGCAACTCACCGACGCCACCAAAAGTAATCGACTTGATGACTGTGTATTCATCGATGCCGTATTTGCTGCCCTCTCTCCCGAAGCCACTCTCTTTCACTCCTCCAAAGGGTGATGCAACATCCGTAATCAAGCCAGTATTAACACCCACCATGCCCACTATAGACCAAAAGGTTAGGTTATAACCAAAAAGATAGCCAAAGATCAAACATACCTTCGAGAGCCTCCGCAACTCTCCAAATCCTAGCAATGTCACTACTAAAGAAGTATCCCGCCAAGCCAACCTCTGCTTCATTTGCTAGGTCGACCACTTCCTTCTCCGAACTGAATCTAAATAGAGCCGCAATAGGACCGAAAGTCTCCTCTCGGTGAATCCTCATGTCACTGGTCATATTCGTGATGACTGTAGGCTCGTAGAAATTGGGCCCAAGGTGGTCCAAACCCTTCCCACCGAGGAGAACGGTACCTCCCTTTTTCAAGGCATCCTCAACATGGTCTTGGACTTTTCCGACCGCTCTCTCGTGGATCAACGGGCCATGCGTATTCTCCAAGTGATATCCACTGCCAACTTTGAATCCCTTCACTTCCGCCGCGAACCTCTTTGAAAACTCGTCGTAGACTGCGTCTTGGACATATATCCTGTTGGCACAAACACAAGTCTGCCCGGAAGATCTGAATTTACTGGTGATGGCGCCAGCAACCGCCTTGTCAAGATCCGCGTCGTCAAATACAATGAAGGGGGCATTGCCTCCAAGCTCGAAGGACAGCTTCTTCAAAGTAGAAGAGCATTGCTGCATAAGAAGCTTTCCGACACCCGTGGAACCAGTAAAGGATAATTTTTTGATGATAGGGTTGGTGCAGAGCTCCTTGCCAATTTCGGGGGTATTTTCGAGAGTTGTCACGATGTTTACAACGCCTTTGGGAATGCCTGCACGGTTTGCCAATTCTGCGATGGCAAGGGCGGTCAATGGTGTTTCTCCGGGAGCTTTTGCGACGACTGTACAACCTGCTGCCAGGGCTGGACCAATTTTACGGGTGATCATAGCAGCAGGGAAGTTCCATCTTTTTTGAGGAGCATTTCGTCTGAGTGGAAAAATCTGGCATGTGAGAGAAACAGGGACAAACGTACGGAGTAATCAATCCACAGACACCAACAGGCTGCTTGACAGTAACGACCCTGTTCCCTTTAAAAGAAGCAGGAATATTATCCCCATACATCCTCGGCGCCTCTTCAGAGAACCACTCAAAGAAGCCTGCCGCGCCTGCAACTTCGACCCTTGCATCTCCCAGTGGCTTTCCGTTCTCCCAGGTAATGAGTGTGGCCAAATCTTCCTGATTTTCCATCATGAGCTCATACCATTTTCTCAGCATTCTGGCTCTCTCACGGGGGAGTGTCTTTCGGAAAGACACGAGAGCATCCCGGGCAACACTGATAGCATCCTTGACTTCAGCAACACTGAGTTCGGGGATAGTAGCTATCTTGTCGGTGGAAGCAGGGTCGTGGACGTCAAAAGTTTTTCCGTCTTTAGCTTGGACGAATTGGCCGTTTATGAAGGCTGCCTCACGGAACAGTGAAGGATCTCTGAGCTAGATATGATATATACACTTCAGCAGGCCAACAAGAGTAGTGGCATGAGGTAGGAGTGATACCTTTGGAACAACGTGAGATGAACGAAGCATCTTGGATATGAACCTGAAGCTATTATGATGCTGGAAGTGGGGACGGAGAGAACGGGGGCAGGGTCGAAAGAGGGTTGTTCTGAGCATTCTGTATTCCTAGGTGGATATCGTTAATTAGGATATTTGGCTAAGGTGTGATTTGGTTGCTTGGTGGGCGGGGAATAACCCAAAAGGTACCGGTATCTACCATACCCGTAACCCGCTTACTGTGCGGAACAGTGCCACTAGCTTAGGCATGGAGGCCTCGCTCATGCCTGCATTGGTCATAGCTACGATAATAATAATATTATTATTATTATTGTAATGTTTATAAAAGGGCGATTGGGAGAAAAATGACCCTGGGTCATTTCTTGCAAATGAGTGAGCATCCATGAGAGAGAATGTCAGTGGTATGATATCAGTAATTTCCAGCTATCAATCCGCATACGCGGCGCATGGCATCTTGTGACATTACTGTGGCTTCGGTGTCTCCTTCAACTCCATTTCTGCTCTACTTACTGCAGCAAATCCTATGCTAGACTCCAAAATGTATACCAAACCCTTTTTCTTTCTTTCCCTGTAGTTTCTGTTACTAGATCCTCTCTTTCTATCCTTCCAGCAATGGGTGATAAATTTCCCTGCCCAATTGCTCAGCCTCCTATAGTGCGTGATATTAATAATACGAAATTAAGGGCTGCTCTTTTCTATAATCCTTAATAACCTGACAATTAGAGAAGCAGGTAGTTAATTCAGCAAATTTAAAAGCTCAGGTTAGTGTTTTGCAGAGAAGAATTCTCTGCTTATATTCTGGGAAATGAGCTTAAGGAAATATTAATATTATAAAATAATATTAAGAAGCTCAATTAGGAAACTCATTGAACCTTAATAAAAAATGTCTTTAATAGCTTTACCAACTTCTCTCTTAGTACCTCGTACTCAAAATATGAAAAATTTAATAGTATTGGTTTTCTCTTCTAGTTACTAGGTTCCAGCCAGATGTACTATTACAATAATATTTTATTATGAGGTAACTTATACAAAAACTGATTTTATTGTTTAGGTTATACAGTCTTTTGTGAAAAACTAGGTATTACTCAAGATTAAATAGTACTTAAAGTCTCAAATAGGCCTCTTCAATGTCCTTAGTTAATATAGTAACCAAGGGGTTGATTTAGTAGGTATCTATGAGCGTGCTCTAATCACTCATCCGCAAGGGTTGAAAGGATGATCAAACATACGATACACTAGGAAGTAGAGTACTGGGCACCTAAAATCTATTTTTTGGTTCCTACATTGACTGAGGTCATTGAAGAGGTTCATTAAACTTCATTTCAGACACCAAGCATCACCTAACCCTCAGCAACATCCAGTCCCGGTGGAAAACTATAACTCAAGATAATACGGTACGGCACTGCCCCCAATTAAGGATTAGTGTCATCACTCACTAACCACTTAAAACGAATAGCTCTTTATTGGACACCACAGGGTTTGTAGGAGCAGCATGCCAGTTTACAACGGACGAAAGGATTAAATTTACGCTTCGGCCAGGTCATGCAAGATGACCTCCCATATTACCCTGCTTGATGTATTTTAGTATAAACTCCATTAGACCAATCAGCTCAATATATTTTTCCCTTGGGGGATGGTTACCATACCATTATTCCATTCGCAGCTCAGCAGACGAGAGGCAATTTACGGGAAACCATACGATAACCCTTTATCGTGGGGATGGGGATAGCAGACGGGCACTGTGCTATGAGCTGAGCAGGATGGATGGATGAACACTGGTAAGCTCACAAACCATTGAGAAAGATATACGATACCGGTACTGATGCACAGTTGGCATCACTCCCACTCAAGGAGCCGTTATCTCCACGTGAGTGCCATAGTGACATTTTATCGGTATGCACTCACTGACTTCTCTTGTTTTAAATTAAGCTCCAGGTGTGGAGTATCATTACACCAAACTCTCCCAGGCTATTCGATACCAACCCCCCGTCCTTCTCCTTTTCCTGTGCTAGTACTATACTCAATTCTTTACTCTTCATCAAATTTATTCAAGCGATACCAACCTAACTTCCACTCGAGTACCTATACACCACTACTTCAGTCATCACTGCCAGTGCTTGTGGCTGACCTCGAATTCATCGGCAAAAGCAAACCTGGACATAGCAAGCCAGCTATCCCCCCCCTTGCCCTGTGCAGCAAGCCTTCCTACGGTACCGTACAGTACTGGATACGCCCACAAGAGGCGGGGGATGGCTCCTTTCTTCCCCCAGCAGCAGCAAGTGCCCCACTTTCGCCCCAACCCCAGCATAAATGAGAAAAATATTCCCGAGAGCGACGAGAGGCGGCAACGCAACAGCGGAAAATGTTTCTTGGGTGCATAGCCAAGTGAAATTAGGGAACGAGAGGAGGATGGGGCTGGGGTGAAGGAAAAAAATAACGTGAATAAAAATAAAATAAAAGTAAAGAGGAAAAGAAAAAGAGGAGACCGATGCAGGAAATCGTGGGGTTTCGGTCTGCACCCATAAATTTTTGAATGGAGGAAATTTTTGGGATCTCACTATTCACTACTGTACCCAGGTACTTGTATTATATCATACCACCACACGATATGGAACCGTGCTGTTCTACTACTGTGCCTGTATCCTTCCCCCCCGTCTCGTTCCCTAGCTTTCTTCTCGGAAACTTGTGAAAGAAAAGGTAAAGGCTATGGTATTAGTGTAGGTAGATGTGGTCGGGCCTTTTCCACACCGATCCCATACTATCAGCCCTCCTCCAAGCACTGGTATACTGCGCTGTAACTTTTCCACTCCTACATCATGATAGCATTTTTCATTTCGTTTTCCAAACCTTCCTCCTTCCTCCCTCCTCACCTTCTCCCCTCCTCCGGAGTGTCAAACTAGCCCTTTTGTGTAGTCGTGGGGACCTAGAGTTAGGTAGTTGAGGCTTCACTAAAATCTCACCTCAATTTCAATTATTTCCCATGTTTCTGGCTTATAGTATACGAAGCGGATGGATGTACTATCTATTTTTTGTCTCCAACCCCCTCCCCCCCCATTACTAGTAATCTGTATGCTTAATTGAGTGGTGGAGTATTTCATCGTTCTTTCTCTTTTGACTTCAATCGTCTCTATCGTTCGTTCGCGCGTGTCTAGAGGCCGTCTTCATTGTCGTCTTCTATAATCCTTCTCACCTTGCCTGCCTTCCTTTCACCTCTGCTCCAGAGATTGACACTATTCGCCGATATTTTTCTAATTTTTACCATGACTGGGAGAGTGCTGGTGCCGTGATTTTTCTTCATACTACTCGTCTGAAAAGCTCTTGTCCTAGCTATACATACTTGGGGAATAATTCTCCGGAACATCGCTGCAGTCACTTGACTTTTGACAGTGCAATCTTAACGACTTTCCCCACAGTCTTCCTCTCTTTTGGGTGATACCTGGTCAAAAGTTGTAGTTGTGCTTCCAGGACGGCTTCCCATCAGACATACAAGACCAACCAAGGCAGCAGAAAGACGAAGGAAAGAAGAACAGAAAGAGAAGAAGAAAGTCAAAGAGGATAGAGACAAGATCTCGAAAATATTTCGCCCTCCATTTGGTCCCCTCTCTCTCTCTCTCTCTCTCTCTCGCCTCCTGCGATAGCTGTTTTGTCGTGCCAAATGACGCTCTAATTGTCCCCTCATCGTCCTCAAACATTCACACTCTCTCTAGCTGCTTTTTCTTTCTTCGACCTCTGTGTGTGAGAGGGAGAGGAAAAAAGATTCTTCGGCATCGAGGTTCTCGTCTGCCAGTTAAACTTGCCAGATACTCAACAAGCCAGTCTAGTCCGTCACCCTCAATCAATACCTTCCTTGGGTCTTTTGTCTCTCCTTTTTCTCTGCTTGGTATTTTCCATTCAAAATACGCGGGTGTTCACTTCTCCTCACTGCCCCTGGTGTTGCTGCTGTTGTCTGGGCGAAACCCCCCTTCGGTCAGAATCGCTCACTCACTTCCTGCTGCTACCAGTACCGCTTCGCTTCCATCGCCATTACAGTATCTCACCCAGCAACAAACCCCTCCCTACTGCCTACCACAACAGCCTCTATATCCTCTTCTTTCCCTTCTGACCGGCTCTCCTACCTTCGCCCCCTCTAGCGCCAAACGAAGAGCCATCGCCTCGCCAAACTGCCCACCCGCCGTCGCGCGCCTTTGTTTGTCGGCAGGACGCACGACCGGCAGCGATCACTCAATCTATTCCTCCCCCCTCCCCCGTGCTGCAGAATTCGCATCACCGCTCCTCTTCTCGATATTACATAAACTCTCCTGCGCTAGTACTCGGCAACATCACGTCTTCTCCCACCATGAATGTTCACTCATTGTTAAACTCTGATCCACCACCGCAGCCATCGTCTACACCATCAGCTCGGCATCATCACCAGCGACCAGCGCCTCCGCCTCTACAACCTCCACAAGCTCCATTTCAGTCTGGAGGATATTCGCATTCGCAATCCCAACCTCACTCACATTATCATCCTTCCCCAACCTCAGCTACTCGGCAGTTCCCCCCCCCTCCGCCGCCGCCGTCTCCACACGCGCAGCAACAGCACCATCACCACCAGCAACAAGGTTATGGTCAATCGCCATCGACCCCTCATCCGCTGAGTGCAGCTTCTAGACACAGTGCTACACCAACAAGTTCTGTGTCTTCATCGTCTCAAACCCATTTTCCTCCTCCAGGTCAGCATCAGCAATACAGCCACCCTCAGCAGCAACAGCAACAGCAACAACAGCAAATACCACAACCACATCATCATCAGCACCAACAGCATCACGGCCAAATACAACCCCCACCATCACCTCACCATTATCATTCTCCACATCAGCAGCATCAGCAGCAACACCCACATCCCCATCCAGGGTACCCGCATCAGTCTCCTCTAGCTTCACCAATTGGGGGGAGACCTCCTCTCGCACATTCGTTAAGCAACAGCATCAGTGTTAACGAAAGATCTACACCAACGATTCCGCCGCCAGTGCCTAGAGATCAACGGGATAAAGAAAGGGAGAGGGCCCGGGAGAACAGGGAAAGGATGGAAAGGATGGAAAGGGAAAGGGTTGAAAGAGAGAGAAACGAAAGGGCTGAGAGGGAGCGGGAGCAGTGGGAAAGGGAACAGCAGGACAGGGAACGACGAGATAGGGAAAGAGAGCAGGAGCAGGCGCGGGACCGAGAACGAGAGAGAAGAGAGAGGGATATAGACATAAGTGTTAGTCCAAAGACGAAGCTACCTTCCTATTTGCCAGCGGAAGATTCTACTCCGGATAGCGGTATTGCACCAAAGGAGGAATTTGGGTATGGAGGATCAAGGCCTAATTCACAACATCTTCCTGACGGGTCTGGCGGTTACGTGAGGCGTGATTCCTCCGTTGTGACGACCCCAGGTCAAGAGCGGAGAAGTGTCGACATGATGGACTTGGACGGAGGATCAGGCGTAACCGCAGGACCTGTTTTAGGCTCTGGACAAAAATGGGGAAGCCCCGTTGTTGAACGGGCGAAACCCAATGGTGCTATAGGCGTTGATGGCAGGGATAGCCAAGGCCCACACCACCTGGCACCACAACAACAACAACAACCACAACCACCATCAAATTCCAACAACAATAGCAATCTTTCTCAGCAGCCTTCATCCCAACCCTCTTCAGGCGCGTCTTCACAAAGAACGTCGACCGTTTCTCCTAGCAATAAAGAGCAGCCTCATCCACCCCCCTCCTCGTTAACTCCGCAAACGAAAAAGTCGACCCCGACCCCTACGAACATTAACACTCGGCATCCACTGTCCCAGCCATCATCGAACCCAAAAGGTGCGCAACAGCTGGGTCCACCACCCACGCCATCCCATAATCAAGCGATCCTGGAGGGGGGCAACAGTGGCAGTCCCGGGTCGTCCGGGCCTCCTAAGAAAAGGGCCCGAAGAGAAGAAACCCCGATCTGGGCGAGAAAAAAAGATAGTCGAAGTTCTAGCAGTAGCCCCGTAATGGCGAATAGGAGACAACCTAGCAGCACAAACCAGCACCAACCCCCTCAGCAACAGCAGCCACCGCCTCCGCAGCAGCATCGGAAACCTCCTCCGGCAAGCGGATTTACACCTCGTTTTGTTTCATGCTTTGGGGCCTGGGAGCCTTCCATATGCAACACGGAGCCTTATGAAGAGTTGACAAGGGAGGTTGCGAATTTCTTGTTCGACCAAGTTGTGTGTCAAAATGATCCAGCGCTCACTCCATCAGGGGGGGATAGTCAAGTTGTCATGATTGAGATTGAAGCTAAGATTGGTCATTTGATTGACAAGGAGCGGGGCGAGAGATTGAAACTTCCTGTCATCACGGAAACAGTGCTGAATGTCGATGAGCCAGGATGGAAAATCCAATTCAAGAGTAGCATGACTGAGGCAAGATTATTATTTATTTATTTATTTTCATCCTCTCCTTCACGCGACGTAGTTTTGTATTTGCATTTCTGTTACTCTGCAGGGATAGCTACAGAGACTGACTGCATCGTAGGCACAGCACAAGCGCCTCAACCAATTCCTCAACCGACAATTCATGGAATCCAAAGGGCCCCCTCCCCCCGGCATGCCCCCATCCCCGTCATCTGAGCACCCGAATGAGAATTCTCGACCACCTACAGGGCCTCAGCGTATCTCAATGGACTACGTGCACACCCGTGAGAAGGATACTTTTTTCGAACTCCCACCGGACAAGTTACAAGCACTCCCCAACATCCTGCACGTTCATATGCGACACAGACCCAAAGTACGTGTAACGTATGACCAAAAGACTGGAAAGGTCATCAACAAGATTATCAAGGCAAGAATCGCAGATCTCAACGTTTATTCACCGAAGACCGCATTTGATTGGCGGGTTAGCGCGAATATCGAAATGCCATATCTGGGCGACATCGAGGGGCTACAGCCTTCGAGCGATAGGGGCGGCGGAGACAGAAACAAGGATAGGCTAAGCTACAGGCATTTAGCCTACCATATCGATCTTACTCAAGTTACTGATGTAAATTTTGAATCCTTTGATTAATGTGGTGTGATGTCTGCTAACAGGATGTTAGAATACTGCGAAGAAAGAACACGAGCTTGAGGTTGAAGTGTCCGGGCAGGAAATCATAAAACACGGAAATCTGGCAAGGGAGAGTAAGCCCAATGCCTATGAGTCGCTGGTTCGTGGGTTTGTGGATAATGTCCGGGTCCTCATCAGAGCTATTGAGCCATAATTCCACCGAGAGGTCTGAAAGGATATCATAATCATATTGGCAGATTGCTTTTTTTTTCCTCATTTTTTGTTCCCCCATTCCACTGCTTCAAGTTTGTCGGGGGTTTTTTCACTGTACACAATTTTTTGTTTTTTTGCTCATTTTCTTTTCCTTACTCCTCATTCTTTCTTCTCCTGCTGCTTACTCACCGCAACCCATGGGGTCCCACTCTTCCTCGTATTTGCTGGTCCAAGAAGCTTGTCTTTTTCGATCCTTCCTCATTCCTTATGCGACGACTTGTATTGTACTATTCTGGATGACTTTTTTTTGGTGTACAGTACACTGTACTTTTTTTCCATCTACCCGTTCCTGCTCACATAATTTTCTTTTGCAAACACGAAAAAAGAAAAAAAGAACTCCATTGTTGCGGTCTAGGGGGAAAAAATACTAGCATTATGATATCCTTATGTTTGTTTTTTTCTTGCCTTTTTTCATTTTTCTTTCTGTCACCTTTTTTTTATACTTTATTATTATTCCGTTCTCTTTCATTTCCTTGTTTCTGATCGTGTCTATATGGTGGAATTCTGATTTCTATGATACAGTCGCTACCCCCCTCCCCAACCCTTCCATACATACAGTGCATTTCTTTTTTCTTAGGCACGCGGAAAAGGCCGTTACCTATTACATCCTCTCCTTTCCGTCTAAACGTAATCACAACCCATCACTCATACTCCTCCTCTTCAGCTCCTCCAACAATACTCTCCCAAACCCCCCTCCAGAGTCCCGCCTTATGCACCATAGCCAACCCCATAACGACTGGCAAGTGCCAAACACTCGCCCAGAACAACTTCTTAGCATTGCCCCCCTCACCACCCTTCCTGTAAAACCTCCAGGCCTCCCGTACCAGCCATCCATTCACGGCACTACTGTCCACCAAAAACCCTACGTCCGTAACGCCGGTAGCCCACAGCCCGAAGCAGATGGGGAAAAGCAGCAACGAGTAGCGTAAGGCGACACGGGCGTTGAGGGCAGGGTACTTCCAGACCATCATCTGGTATCCCACCCGCCGGTACTCGTCCTTGATTCCCCAGGATAGAGAATTAAAGTGCGGGAACTGCCAAACGAAAAGGAGACCAGCCAGTAGCCAGCCCCCAGGATGCGATAGTGTAGAAATCCACGTCGAGTCCACACCCTGAACGTTCCCAGCCGCCGCCGCCCATCCCATCAACGGCGGAATCCCACCGACAATCGCCCCAACCCATGTATTCACTACGGAAATCCGCTTGAGCGGAGTGTACACGCCGGCGTACAGCACGATATTGATCCCGCCGAGCGCCGCGACGGCGGGGTTCACACCAGCGTACAAGCTGCCGACGCCCAGTGCGCCAGTTACGACGGCAAACAGGAGGGCTTGCCGGGGGGTGAGCAGCCCGCGGACTAATGGCCGGTTGCGGGTGCGAGACATTTGTCGGTCGTAGGCCGGCTCAAGGTACATATTGAATGCGTTCGCGCTAGAAGAGCTGAGTGCTGTGCCGAAGGTCAGGAATGTGAGCGTTAGCGCAGACAGGGTCGGGACGTCGGATAGAAGTGGGTCTGTAGGGAACAGGGCGTATGGCGCCATAGCGGATAGCACGATAAGCGCTGTCAGACGGGGTTTCGTCAGGGCGAGGTAGGAGTACAAAGCTCTTTTCCATGAACTGGTTTGCTTGGAGGATGTAGTGGATAGTAGTGATGATGCATCTGGCGGGAGCTGCGTGGCTATGTCTGTGGCGGACCCATTGGCACTCGTTATGACGGCAGAAGGTAATAGATCCCTCCCACGGAGTTTCTGCTGCCGCTGACGCCGGCGGTGGGGTAACAGGGTGGGTTCCGTCGTCGATGTTGTTATCTTGTCCCACGGGTGTGCAGGCCCACCGCTGTCAGCGGGGGGGGCGTCCTCAGCGTCTCCTCGTAGGTGGCTGTTTGAAAGGAAGTATTGAGATTGCCATTTTGGTGGGCGCCGTGGGAGGGGCGAGGGGAGGTGTAGGAAGACAGTGTCAATTGATGAGCGTTGGCGGAGTGCTGACGAGAATGGTCGGCGGGTGGTAGCTGTTAGCTTCCGTAAACAACGAGAGCAAATTGTTGGTGGAGGTAAAATTTGGGGGAAGAGGAGACGCATTGCGCTGCTGGTCGAGGGATTGTGATTGGCGGAAATATAGGAGAGGGGGAAAGAGGGTAATTGGGGGAGGGGTATTTTCCAGCGGTGCGGTCCGTTGTGGGGGGAATTATATCAATATCTGATTAGATAACATCTGATTGATTCGAAGCGTGGCTCAAATTATGTCACGTGGGCATGGCATGTTGGAACAAAGACGCGACTTCCTTGGACCTTTGTTCGACTCGCATTGCGGGCTAATTGCTTTCCATTGAGAGATCGCGAATTTGAAGCAATCATGGAGGAACCGATTAGTGAGAGAAGGTCTGAATATACCTACAGGCACCTTAACCAACTTGTGAAATATTCTGTTGATACGCCGTTGAGGGTTATTGCTCATATGTTCGCTTCTTCCTTGTCTTGCTGGCATATTGTACGAGAGTAGTAGTATAGCTAATGTTTGTGGAATAGCGATCTTGATGCATTCTACGTAGGTCATGCCGTCGACTACACTAAGGACCCTACTGAACCTGAGACCATAGGCGCAATGTGAAATGAAGAGACTCGGAACAGACGAGAACACCCCACTCGCGGTCCAGCAGTGGCAGAGTGAGCGATTACCTCCGTTACTTTAACCACAACTAATACCCTTGCCTTGTAGGTCTAATCGCAGTAAACTATCCGGCAAGAGTGTTCAACGTCAGCCGTCACGCACGAATGCCTCACCTAGCCCACCCCCATCTACCCAAACTTATGTTTACAAACCCTATAGTTAACGGCTGCCGCCGCCCTAAAGCTCTGCCCGCAGCTCAAACTCGTACACGTAGCGACCTGGCGCGCCGGCGATGAGCACTGGGACTACCGCGAGAACCCAGACATCATCACCTGCAAGGCATGCCTAGACCCATACCGCAACGAGTCAAAGAAGATCATGTCCATCTTTCGCGCTGCATGTCCGCGGGTAGAGAAGGCTTCTATTGATGAATCGTTCTTGGACTTGTCGGCCATGGTGCACGAGCGGCTGTTGAAACGGTTTCCGGTGCTCGCGCTTCCGCCGCCGTATAATGATCCTTCGGAGAACTTGCCATTGCCGCCGGAGGGCCTTGAGATTAAGTGGGCCGGGTCGCACCTTTTGGAGTTGGCAGAGGACTCGGGTGGGCCACTAGATTGGGATGATGTCGGGATGGGGATTGTAGCGGAGATTGTGGAGGAGGTTAGGGGGAGTGTGAGGAAGGAGTTGGGGTACACGTGCTCTGCTGGGATTGCCCAGAATAAGTTGTTAGCGAAGCTAGGGAGTGGATATAAAAAGCCGGGCCAGCAGGTACATACTCGAGTATGAGCGTGTTTGGTGAATGAGTGATTCTCCATGCTGACGATTTAGACTGTTGTTCGAGTTAGGGCTGCACAGCGGTTTTTGAACTCTTTCAAGTTTACCAAACGTATGGCATTATGCCTATGCAATCACTGCTGCCACTTATGCTGATTTGGTGAGGTATGTAGTCAGAAACCTAGGGGGCAAATTAGGAGAGAGGATCTCTGAGGAATTCGGAACTGAAGAGCTCTCCACCCTCCTGGACACTCCTCTACAGGAACTACAACTCAAGCTGGATGCTGACACCGCTGCCTGGGTCTATAACGTAATCCGTGGGATCGACAGATCGGAAGTCAACCCCCGAACCCTCCTCAAATCCATGCTTTCTGCAAAGTCATTCAGGCCATACATTACCACTGCGGACGAGGCGTCCAAATGGCTCACCATATTTATCTCTGACATATATTCCCGAATGGAGGAAGAAGGTGTCGTGGAGGGTAAACGAAGGCCAAAGACTATGACACTGAGTTATCGAAGTTCGAGCGGCGCAGGTAAAGGCCGTTCAGTTCCTATACGGGAAATAACGAAGCCAGCCCTAACAGCATTGGCACAAAATCTGTTGAAGAGTGTTGTGGATGATGATAGGGCTTGGCCATGTGCCATGCTTAGTTTAGCCGTCTCGAGGTTTGAAGAACGTGAGATAGGAAGCGTGGGAATTAGGGGTTTTCTGGTCAGCGGTGAGGCGGCGAAGGACCAAAATACCTCCAAACCTAAATCTAGCAGTACTATAGAGCGAGAGCCAAAAAGAAGGAAGGTAGGCGAGGATATTGGACGATTCTTCACGAAGGAGCTAGCGGCCTACGACGAGACTCCAAACCCAGAAGACCTGCTTTCAGAAGATGCTGTAGCGGACCCCGAAACAGAGGAGGTTTCCGATAACCCGCCGTCATCCCCACAACCATTTGCAACAGCTACGGGGGATCGCCCGATGTTCCTGTGCGACCGTTGTAAGATCTCCCTTCCCCTCGAAGACCAGGAAGAGCACCAGGACTGGCATTTTGCAAAAGACCTCGCACAAGAGGACCGCGCGGAGGTTATGAAACGGACTGCCCCGCCCGCACCCCCAAGTTCTTCCAAGAAGCCCAAGAAAAACAGTGGGAGTGGCAGTAGTAAGAAGGGTGTTGGTGGGCCTGAGAAGGGGCAGAGGAAACTGTTTTTCCGAAAGTAATTTCATGGGGTATCATTCGAGGTAGTTATGAGGATGGGTGAGGGTTTGGCGTTTGGTAATATAATGGCCAGGTTCATGGTGGATAGAAATAATATCATGCATAATCTTTTATGCTAAGGCGTCCCCCATGTCACAAATACTGCAGTACTTTTCTATGAATTTTTTTACTATCTCTTGGACGGTCTAAGACAGTAAAATTCGCGATCAGCACGCTAATGCTAATTTGGAGGACATGGACTCCGAGAAAAGTATGGCTGGCATGGTGCAGCCGGCTAATGAGGACAGACTGGTTACAAACCTCTAAATGATTTCTCCAACCCTTGGTTCACACAAATCCTACGACAGCTAATGCTAAACCAACGTATCGTATTGAGGGCTAGGTCGTTTATCACATACCTACAGGAAATCCAAGCCCCAGAAAATGCAGCTATCATTTCTATCCACCATGAACCTAGCCATTATATTATGTACCAAACGCCAAACCCCCACCCGTTGTCATAGCTACCCCGAGTGATATCCCATGAAATTACCTAACAGTCTATATCGTCAGTACGGGAATCACTCATCCACCAAGCATATCACTCGCACTCGAGATGTACCTGCTCGCCTGGCTTTTTATATCCACTCCCTAGCTTCGCTAACAACTTATTCTGGGCAATCCCAGCAGATCATGTATACCCCAGCACCTTCCTCACACTCCTCCTAACCTCCTCCACAATCTCCGCTGCAACCCCCATCCCGACATCATCCCAATCTAGTGGCCCACCTGAGTCCTCTGCCAACTCTAAAAGGTGCGACCTGACCCACTTAACCTCAAGGCCCCTCGGCAGCAATCGCAAGTTCTCCGAAGGATCATTATACGGCGGCGGAAGCGCGAGCACCGGAAATCGCTTCAACAACCGCTCGTGCACCATGGCCGACAAGCCCAAGAACGACTCATCAATAGAAGCCTTCTCGACCCGCGGACATGATCTTCTTTAACTCATTACGGTATGAGTTGAACAGGAGGGCTCGAGCTTGTGACAAGACAAAAGAAAAGTTGAACAGGAGGGTTCAAGCCCGTGATAGAACAAAAGAAAAGTTGAACAGGAGGGTTCAAGCCTGTGACAGGAAAAAAAGAAAAGTTGAACGGGAAGGCTCGGGCCTGTGACAAAACAAAAGAAAAGTTGAACAGGAGGGCTCAAGCCTGTGTTACGGTAAAAAGAAAAGAAAATAGAAGTGAGAGATGGGAGCTGCTGCCAGTGAAGTACGGACTCGAAATAGTTCAGTCCGAGTGTGGTTCTCTATCCTGCTTTTTTGACAACACCCCACCGTCCCTATGCTCCGAGAGGAAACCTTTAAGAAACCCCAAGCGAGTACCTCCGTACTTTTGCTCTCTCGCGGCAAGCATGGAAAGAACCTGTTCCCGCCTAGCAGCGCTTAACTTGAAACTGCTCCTTGCTTTTACCAAAGAGGATGTAGTAGTTTCATCCAAACCTGACCTAAGGTTCTGGTACAAGAGGTATTCACGAGAAACCTTTTGTGCCATAATCCTTCCCAAAGGTTCTGGTCCCATAGGCATTGCCCAGGGCCAGTACCATTTCCCGCTCGTGCCCCCAATATGAAACTGTCGGCCATCTAGTCTGTTAAAGGCTGTTATCCAATTGCGGCAAGCACTGCAGCTGGGTCTCGAGACCCCGATATATGTGAATGGTGGGATATCATCCCATGGACTGTCCCGCTTACCCTCAAAGTATTGGATAAGCTCACATTCAGGGTGGGGTGGACACACACACTCATCTGGCTGAAAGTTCTTTAGAAGTTCCTCCGCCTTTTCCCGCTGCCAATACCTACGCCCAGTACATGCAGCCTCCAAAATGGACTGCCACTGCTCTTGTGAGGTAGGTAGGCTCACGGCGCGAGTCTGCTCCGGGACTGTAGAGACAGATACGGTGTATTGCAAGGCGGGGCGAAGGCGGGGAGAATGGGCAAAAGAAATCAGTGAGTCGACGTGGCGGGCGAGGAAAGTCAGTTTCTCCAGGGCACGTCGGAGCTGGAAAGGGCCTCCGGAACAATGACCTAGTAGAGACAGTTAGGTCATGGGCTAGAAAATCAAATCTACTGTATTAACTTGGATAAGAGAAATTTGTCTCAGGACGTCTGAGTTTCCTACTCTCCCGTTTGAAAAGACCTCGTGGCCACACTGGTCAATTTATGTAACCCTGGCTGTTGCTTGGTTGGCACCAACATACTACGATAGCCACAGCAACCAGCAAAACGAAACAAGGCGTTACTTAAAGGGGAAACTTGGACGTCCCAAGACTGATTTCTCTTATTCAAGTTAATACAGTGATGGGGGAAAGAAGAGATATACCTGTTATTTCCTGGGCCAGAACCTCGCAGCGATTCCCATCTCCAAGGACACGAGTCGCATTCTCTGTAGCCCACATACTCTGCATCAACATCATCTCCCATTCACGATCCGTGAACTGGGATCCAGGATTATCATGGAGCTTTATGAGCGACTCTAGTACCATGACCAACCCAGCGACAACGTAGTGCAGGTTTAACTCAGAGTCATTTAGCTTGGCTTCCCCACGGTGTTCCACCAACTGTTGCATAAAAGAGCTAAGGCCCTTTAACCACTTCTTAATCCGTTTCACCTGCTTTCCCAAACAGAATTGGTATATGTCACGGAATATTTCTGCTCTCAAAGGGAGGGCCACACTCCCGGGCATTTGAGGCGACCTTCTCCCAGACAAGCCCGACCCCTTCTCCCTCCGCTCTGCGTACGTGTTCGACAGGGCCTGTAATTTCTCCCATACGGCGGTGATATGGCTGACTAGTTTTTTCTTATCCGCTTTGCTCGCGGCGACCGTCAAGTGGATCTCTTGCGTCCGGGAGTTAAACTGTAGAGCTACTGCCACAATTTGGTGTCCCACTTCTGAAACAGAAATACCAGCAATTGCATCCAGAACAGGGAAAGTGCGGACACTAGTATTGTGGTCATCTATAATGCCGTATTTAACCTGCTGAGACGGGGGGTCCAAGCTGCGAGAACCGTCTTGCTGATTCGCGAACGTAAGGGACATCAAAGCAACTAGATGGTGTGGGTCGAGTTCCTTAGGGCCTGTCTGGATTCCACGGTCCGTTTCTGTTCCCCCATATAAATCGTCCTTTTCCTTCCGTTTCAAAACGGAGCCATTCTCACAGCAGGAACGGTCGCCCAATAGAATGCTCCCATTTTTGCCAAACAGGCCCTCATGGTGGGGGTCGAGTTCCTTAGGGCCTGTCTGGATTCCACGGTCCGTTTCTGTTCCCCCGTGTAAATCGTCCTTTTCCTTCCGTTTCAGAGCGGAGCCATTCTCACGGCGGGAGCGGTCGCCCGATGGAATGCTCCCGTTTTTGCCAAACAGGCCCTCATGGTGGGGGTCGAGTTCCTTATCCATGGCGCTGATGTTGGAGAGGTAAAAATTAATGATACAGCTACCGGTGTGGGAGTGTTTAATGCTTGTTCTCGGCAGATTGTGAGGATAGAATTGACCGGAAGTGAGGGAAACAAGAAGAAAGCCAAGCCTAATAGAGGTGAACTGGTACTCGGGTATAGCATGAATTCATGGTACAGAGCAGGGGTGGTCATTCCTCCATCGTGACGGCAACTTTGGAACACTCAAAAAAGATGTGTTCCAAGCTGATGTAGCAGTAGTGATCAGCCATCGGTTGCGAAACATCTTAAATCCGGGTTGTTGCACACACCCGCTAGATACCACCTTGGCTAGCTGTTTACCTGTACAAGTACCATAGCACAGATTGCACGGTATAGTGGAGCACCGGTACATTCTCCCTCAAACCATCATCAGGCTTTCTGATGTCTGCTAAGCCCCATTTTTGTCTAAAGTGCGTTGATTTGGACAAAATTATGGTACCCGCTTGCAAGCACTGTACCACTTCTATCTCACATCTGATCCCTGCTCTGTACCATGAATTCATGATCTACCCCAGTACGGTACTGTAGTCAAATTGATCGTTGATGGGAAGGTGTGGTTGCACTTGTGTAACTAAGGAAACACGAAAGCGCCTTTCAAGAAGAAAATTCTGCACGCCAAGCCATCTACTCGTGTGCGATATTACTCGAGTACCGTACAGTGGGCGAAAAATACCATGCGACTGCCAAACTACCGTACGGTCCGTACCCTATCATATCGCCCTAGCCCACACCGGTAGAAGGTTCACCAAATCTTTCTTACCAGACCCACTGCTTCATCTATTGGCCGCACTCATAGAAAACCGTGTCAAGATATAATGCAGGTTCCCCAAGCTATTCTGTCTGAATGACGCTACGTATTCTTTCTCGGGGTGTTTTGTCCCTGATTGGGGGATCCGGGGTCGATGGGCGATAGCGGATTTATAGAGTTTTTCTGGCACCATTTATTCTGAAGAGGGAGCAAACGATATGGTTGAGCTTCGTCCAATGAATTACTAATACCGGTACTATCATACAGATTCATACTCGTGTGTGTCCATAAAAATCGGAAACTATGGGGGTGTTTGGCAATACAACTTCAAATCATTGTCTGAAAAATGTGATTTAAGTTATCTCCAAATCTGACAATAGAGTTTAATATGAAAAAAAAAAAAAATCTACCACAACTCGTGCCTGACGAAGTACTAAAAGGATTTCGGATACTATGATATAATACGGACGGTCTACAGCCCCAAAGCCTTTGCGACGATAACGGAAACCCCAGCACTCGCAACCACTTGGTTGTGGCCTCCCCATCTTACAACCCACTGCTCAATTGAATGCCCATTGCTTCTGGCCATCGGCCATTTGTTCTGATAGCTCTCCTCCCCAAATTCAGTCTTCTCCTTTAAGCCCATAATCTCGAGCCACGTCAGTTCATTCCCTGATTGTGTTGCATTGGCAGCAGTCACAAACAGTCTATCAGAGTGTTGCCATGGAATATCGAAATCATTGTAGGCATGAAGAACGATAAAGTTCAACTTCTTACTAGACTTAATGAGTGAGGCAACCCGCCTATCAGATTCCCATGTATCGATGATAAACCTTGTGAAGAATCTTTGGAGAAAAGGGTAAGGTCTTAATGGTGATAGTATTGGAAGCCAACCAAAGATATTGTAGGTCAGGATTAGTTCTTTCATATTGCTGAAACCAGCAATTGTGATGACTGCAGCGAGCTCTATGGGATTGGTTGGGTGTGTTGCTAGCTTTTCCGCAGTGCCAATGGCGACAGCTGTTCCTAGTGACTGGCCAACAACAGTAATCCTGGAGGGTGAGATTCCAAGAGTATTAACAGCCCAGCTCACGGCGGTAATCCCATCTGTGATTAACCCTTGTTCCGACGGGGTACCAGACGACAGGCCAAATCCTCGGTAATCTAGGGCGATTATATGGATTTTAGATGGATCGCCGGCAGAGAGAGATCGTAAGTATGTAGGTCTCCATGACGCTCCAACCGTTCCGGCGTTCTAGTGAGTATATATTAGCATGTGACTGACCGAGGTAGTGGGATGTGCGTACACCGTGAACTATATTTCTGTCAGTGGACGTGGAGCACTGCAGTCATGCTTGAATGGTATACATACAGTGAATAATCAACCTTGCTTCCGGATCGGCCATTAAGAGTTTTATATTCTCGGATTCCAATGGGCTTGTGATTAAGCCGGTATTTTGCTTTGTTAGGGACTCCCGATGTTTTTTGTAGAGACCAAGTGGAAGGACATGCCACGCGAATATGTCTTCACCATCTGGAGTTTTCAAAAAGAAGGGTGCCACTTGATTTTCTGAGAGCTTTGTTAGCAAATAATGATTGAGTTTTGCACGAGAGATATAGTGTGCAGACTTGCGAATCCAAATTCTTCCGGTTTCGTGAGATCCTGTCGCCAGGTGATCTTCATTCTGTGCATATAAATCGCGCTGGGATAAACATGATATATCAGTTCAGACTCTTGATTCCATGGATGCGAAGAACTCACTTATTTTGAATCCACGGCACCATCAACAATCCGAGAACGACGAAATAAGAAGCACCGAGAGCTACGAGTGGCTGATAAGCCTTCTTAAAAAGATCGCGGGCCATTATTTCTTGATCAAAACCGGTGGTGGCTCGCTGGCAATTTGGCAAAGAGGTAGGGGGTTACGAGAAATTGAATAATGAGGGCGTAAACGTTGTTCAGATTCGGGGGCGGGCTGAGGGAATAGGACTGGGAGCACGAGGGGAGCCCTGGTTGTCTGAATGCCTATTTAGGGATAGACTGAGTTCTTGGCAGGAAAATAATAATCTAATCGATGCAGTCATACCAGCACCTCCCCAACGCGTTGTGCCTTCTCCTCACCAAGGCACTGCACCAATATATCAACCTCATAACCCGCTCTACAATATAGCTACAGACTAGCAAGAAAATCAGGATGGGGGAGAAGCGGAAGCGCACGGTTACCGTTCGGGATTCTCATCCTTCCAAACACCGCAGCGCAACTCCTGCTGCCGAAACTCCACCCCCGGAGGAGCAAACCTCTACCCCCGAAGTCCCAACGTCTTTTGCAAAGGATGGTCCACTCCCGGTTATTCCACAGCGTCAGCCAGATGGATTACTGTTGAGCGATTACAAATCTGTGGCTGAAAGGTTTGCCTACTATCACGGCTATCCCTGGAAAAGAATTGCTAACAAAGCATTAGCAAGGTCATGTCAGAGTCGTTAATCCGATCTCAAAGGAAATGGGTGGATGGGGATATCTTCGAAAAATTCTGGATAAAACCTTTAAAGTCGCGGAAGCTGGATCCGG
>Ga0307507_10003813_pt1 | contig 28175 bp, 8 predicted proteins | sample 7_EM_MG_FD_207223 | JGI IMG/M metagenome (GOLD analysis project Ga0307507, IMG submission 207223) | Populus trichocarpa ectomycorrhiza microbial communities from riparian zone in the Pacific Northwest, United States - 7_EM | ecosystem: Host-associated > Plants > Roots > Unclassified | place...
ATAATCTTGTCCTATAATAGGATCTCTTAACTTTGGTAACTTAATAATAAAGTCCTATAATATAACCTCCTATGGTCTTCCTGGTGTCTTAATAGGTTATAGCCCTCTATACGGCTTATACCTTGTCGGTTTGTTCCTTTAGCAGTCTAAATATTTCTTTATAACTTATTATGCTAGTCCCTAGATTTCTTAAATAATATACTCTTTTTAAAGTCTTAATACTAAGCCTATAGCTCTGTTATATCCTTATGTTATTCCCTTATAGAATTTCTTAATAAATTCTTCTATAACAGACTTAGGCACATACGTTGCTTCTCTATTTTTGTATTACTCTAAGTCTGGATCCTCTGCCTATACTTTTTAGATCTTTTATATCTAATTACTTTCTAGTAATTTATGGATCTGACTTTCCTTGGTTGCTATAATCTTTGGATAATTATACCTAATTAATCCATCTTGATCCTTTTGCAATAAAGCTCCTAATAGCTTTTTATTACTTTATAGTTTAGCCTTCCTACTTAGAGCGTCTGCTCGCGTATTGTCTGTACCCTTAGTATGCTAAATTTTAAAATAGTATTCTATAAGCATTTCCGCCTATCTAACCTGTCTTTAGTTGAGTTTCTTTGTTATTAGGAATCCTATAAGGTTTTTATAATCCGTCTTAACTATAAATGGTTTCTCTATGCCTTATAAGAATGCTCTCTATTTCTTAAGTGCTATAACTATACCTAACAACTCCTTGTTATAGATGTTATAGTTTAACTCTAGTGGTGTTATCTTTCAACTATAGTATGCCACTAGGTGCCATCTATTTTAATATTTCTATAGGAAGTATACCCTTAGTGTAAAGTCTAATATATCTGTTTTTATAACCGTCTCTAGACCTAGTTAATAGATCCTAAGAACTGGCTCTTAGGTAAATAACTCTTTAACTCTCTTAAATAGTTTTTATTGTTCCTTTCCCTATGCCCATAGTTCTTCTTTCTTTGTTAACTGCGTAAATGGCTTAATATCCTGTGACTATTGCGCTATAAACCTTTTATAATAATTACAAAACCCTAGGAACGATTTTAACTATATAACGTTCTCTAGTTTCTACCAATTTACTATAGCCTCGATCTTCTTTGGATCTATACTAAGTTGGCCTAGTTTAATAATAAATTTAATAAAATTGGTCTTCCTAGTAAAGAACTTGTATTTTTTAATTATTACTAGTATCTGTTCTTCTTATAGTCTCTTTAAGACCTATTTAATGTGTTCTCTGTGCTCTTCCTTACTCTCTAAGTAGATAATAATGTTATTAAGGTATACTATAATAAATTCATCTAAGTGTTCTTCTAATACACTATTAATTCGCTTCTGGAACATTGCTAGTGCGTTTATAAGCCTAAATTGTATAACTAATAGCTTATATAGTCCTTCCTTTAACCTAAAGGCTGTCTTTTATTTGTTGCCTTCCTTAATCCTAATTTAATGGTATGCCCACCTTAGATCTATCTTTATAAAGATCTTTGCATTGCCTATCCTGTCTTAGATTTTGTTAATTAAGGGTAAAGGATACCTATCCTTCCTAGTAATACTGTTTAACTATTTATAGTCTATATATATCCTAAGTTTTCCGTTTTTCTTTGGGATGAATAATACTAGATATTCTGCTAATAACTATAACGGTTTAATGTATCCCTTTTATAAGTTCTCCTAGATAAACTCCTTAAGCGCTACTAACTCAGTTTCAGTAAGCTTATAGATTAAAAAGAACTTTAAACTTATTCCCTTTTCTAATTCTATCTTATAGTCCTATGCTATATATTTTAACAGCTTTTTACTTTCTAGTAACCATAACTTTTTACTATACTTGTGGTATCTCTTTGGTATATAACTTAAGCCTTACTTAGTCTCTTTACACGTCGCTCCGACTTGGTACTATACCAACTTAGTTTGCTGTTGCACTTTGCGTTATTATATATCCTTAATATTGACTTAACCTATAACCCAATTGATCTTTGAATTGTACTCCTATAACTAAGGTATCCCTAGTATTGCCTTATTCTGTCCTAATAGTAGGATATTAAAAGACATTCTAACTAGTCTCCCTTTAATAGTTATCTAAATAGGTCCTATTTTAAGATTAATAATGCCTTCTCTATAGGCTATCTAATCTCCTAAAATTGTTATAAGTGGATATAGGTGTTCCTTCTATCTATATAGTAACCCTATCCTTTCTACTATTTTTGGTAATATGTGGTTTTTAGTTGCTCTACTATCTACCAATGCTTTAAACTGCTAATCTTACCACTTAGCTCTTAAATTTAGGTATTGTCTTTAAATTTCTTTAAGGGTCTAAGGCTTTAATACTAGTTCCCTCTAGTTCTATATACCTCCCCTTTTCCTAACTATTAGCTGCTAGATCCTGCCTATACTTAGTCCAACTTTAGCTAATACTTAGTTTGTTTCTTTTCCTCTATATACCATAGATAAGTGTTCTCTGGGTACTTCTACTACTATTATCTATCTAGGCATTCTTCTATAAGGAATCTTCCTAGTTAAAGTATTAAGTCTCCTTAACCTTATACTTCTACTGGGTGCTAACTATATATATACTTAGTATTCCTAAACCGCTTTTCCTCTAGTGCCTAATATATCCTTGCTAGGTACTTCTAGTTCTTATTTTTAGGTGCTCTATATATGTTATATATATTATCCATATAAGCTATCCACAATAGTGTATAATATGCTATATGTTTTAGGTTAACTCTTAGTTTATTTTTATCCTTAAGTTTAAACCTATACCTAGTTAACCTAACCACTAGTATCTCTGCTATAGGTATTAAGATTTATTGCTTACTTCTCTAGTCCCTAGATCCTTCTTCTAGGTTCCTTAATATTATAATTAATGCTCCTTTAATATAACTTATACGTTTTTCTGTAATGGGTTAGTCTTAGATAACTTTTTTATTTAGTTATATATAAAAGTCTTCCTATTTATTGTTATGTCGTTGCCTATACCACTTTCTGTATAGCTGGTTTAATGTGTATAGTCTATCTATTAGAAAGTACCTTATTATCGCTATATTATAATATCCTTTAGTATGTCTTTCTTTAAACCTAGTTGGAATATTTAGATCCTCTTCTTATTCTAGTTTATCTAACTACTTTGCCCTAGGTGTCCCTGCACTTGGCCTATTAGTAACTCTTTATATAGGTGCTCTGTTTTTTATATAACCTAGTATAGCTAACCTCTTATCTAGCTTCTGCTCTTGCTATATAATAATTCTTGTCCTAAACTTATCTATAGTTTCTTGTTTTCTGCGTCTTACAGCTAGATCTTTATAGTTGTCTTACTTTTTAATCCTAGTATTAACTGTTTAATCTTTAGGCTGAATACTACGTTTACCTAGGATTACTAACGTTCTTATTTGTTCTCTAAACTTATAGTTCTTAAACTTGCGTCCTATACTTATTTGTTTATTACTAAACTGAGTTACTACCCTTTCCTATTGGTTTTTGTCTGTTATGGGTCCTTAGGTATGTCTTATCTTACTTTAAAATTTTTAAGCTTCTTTTATCTCTTCTTAAGAATCTTAAGCCTATAGCCTTTTGCCTTTATTAAGTGATAGGCTAGCACTAGCAGTTATCTACTTACTTAGTTTCTTCTAAACATTACTCCTATCGTCTTATAAAGCAATGGAAATTGTATCTAATGGTGTTGTAATACCTATTACTAAACCCTATTCTATAATGGTTTTAGTCTCTACTTCTGTTTTGACTTCTTTAAGGTCTGTATACTCCTAGTAAGCTATCTTTGTTGCCTTATTATCGGTAAATGCTTTGCCTATATTAAATTTATTATCTTTAATATCTAATCTATAAGCTGGTTTGCTGGTTTCTTTAAACTTAGATAATAATAGCTCCTATAGCCAATAGCTTACGCCGTACTTAGCGTCCTTATAAATTTAGTATGCGTTGTTATAATAATACGCAAAACTATTAATTAAATACTTTTTTGTTCCTTATAGTATACCGTTATCCCTCTATATATATATACTGTCTGCTGGTCTAGTTTCCTTTACTATATAGTTACTCTAACTACCTCTATAATCTCTGGCGAAATAACCCTATTTTCTGTAATTTATGTAAGCTCTATCTTTAAACTATCTTTCTTGCTATGGAGTCTGCCTAAATGTCTTCTACTGCTAAGATCCCTGGTTTAGCCTCTACTCTTAGGTCCTTTAATTACTTAATCCTTAACCTCTAGATTTCTATAGTTTCTTTTCCCACCTTTAGGTTTCTTTGGTACCACTTAGGTCTATTAGCTCTGCGCTATTCCATAGTTTTTAACTCTATATCTATTATTGCGTACTCTACGCCTTATATAACTATAGAACTCTATCTTGCCCTCTTTTAGCTTGTTCCCTTTGGTAGATTTTATTATTAATCTTTATTAACTAATCTATTAACTCTCTTAGAGTATCCACATCTTCTATTAGGATGATTGCGTTTTAGACTTTAGCCTTAAGTCCCTATTTATACTATGCTATAAGCGCCCTATTATTCCACTTAACCTATATAGCTAGTGTTTAAAACTGTGTTGTATACTTAATTACTAAAGTGCGTTATACTAAGTTCTAAAGCTTTTGTTCCGCTGTGGTTATAGCCTCTAGGTCTCTAAATATCTGCGTTAGTCGCTCTATAAACCCGTTTTAACTGGTAAATATATACCGTACATCTTGGTTAGTAGTTATTATGCTATTAGCCTATATTTCCGTAAAATACGGCTTAAACCACTTAAGTGCCCTCCCCATTAGGAACAATTCTGCATAGGCTACTTAATCTAACGATATTACTAACTTTGCTCCTTCCTATACTACCTTAAAGTGCATTTGCATAAGAAATCCCTTAAGCTTCAACTTCTCTCCTAAGAATTGTTTAATTAAAGGTAACTTAATCTTTGCTACTCTAATTCTATTAATGCGTTCTTTAAGTATCCTATTATTGTCTTATAAGTAATTAACCATTTTCTATAACTAACCTTACGTAACCACTTAAGAATCCCTATTATCCATACTGGTACCACCTAGCCCTGAGGTTGTGGCTGCTGTTAACACCGTTATGACTAGTGCTGCTCTTGGTGGTATATTATTTAAGTTTATTCCAATACCATAACCTTAGTAGTGAATGTGTAACGGAACCTTATAGCTTAGACTATAGTGGGTTCTGTTATTAGGCTGGGTATATAGGTAAGAATAAAACAATAACATAATAATAACTAGTGAAGTGGTTGCCTAATAGATTAACTCCAATTGTATTCTAAGATTTACTATAAGGAGAGAACTATCTACGGTAAGGACTAAGGTCCTTTAAATACACAACTATACTCCTAAGAAATCCTCTCTTATACATGAGGTACGTGTTATACGTATTATATATAGACGTACACTGCGTATACCTTGTACACTGCATATAACATTATATAACTCGCTTACCATTCTTTATTATATAGTTCCACTAGATCTATCCTGGACCATACCTATATTAACTAACTAGCTTCCTGCGACTCTTCCCTAAGTAGTCGTAACATCGTACTTAAAGCGTCCGTAACACTATCTACTTTACTTTATACTATATTTCGTCATCTATATCCTCGTGACTGATAATCCTTAAAACTTGCTATTTATCTTCTTCTTGTCCTCTATATATGTCTACCTTATAAACTGGTGGCTTAATATCTCTATATACTAGTTCTAGCATCGCGACATATTATATAAGGTAGATCTTTATTTTGGCTAGTAGGTTTAACTTATATATAACCAATAAAATTCTTTGCTTAACTTTAAAAGGTCCTAGTCTAATATAGTCCAACTTCTTACTTAGTCGTCAACTCTTAAAATTTTTATATAGTAGCCACACTTTATCTCCCTCCTTTAGATCTGGTCCCTTAGATCTCTTAGCGTTATAATACCTTTTTATCCTTTACTATACTAGCTTAGCTATTTCCGTAAGGTTTATATAAAGGTTTATTAACGTCTCTATTCTTTATTTAGCTGTACTACTTGTTTTCTTTGCTTAATATAGCAATAATAATATTCTTAGCTTATACTTGTAATTCGCCTTAAATAGTAATATCCCTATTCCTTCTTATAGTGTTGCATTATATATAAACTATATAACTAGTAATAACAATACCTAATTGTTCTATACGTAATTAATATAATACCTTAGATACTATTCTAGTGTCTAGTTTAGTCTTTTCGTTTATCTATCCATCTGCGGATAATACGCTATAGAGGTTACTGCGTGAACTCCCTATTCTGCTAAAAATACCTCCTAAAACGCTGCTATAAATCTTAGATCTTTGTCCAATATAATTTTATTTAGTACTCCATTACTTGCAAATACTTCCTTTATATAGATTCTAGCGACGTCTTCTACTAATATCTCTTTAGTATATACTATAAAGTATCCCTACTTTGTTAGCTTGTCTACTATTACTAAAATTGTGTTATAATCTTGTCCTATAATAGGATCTTTTAACTTTAGTAACTTAACAATAAAGTCCTATAATATAACCTCCTATAGTCTTCCTGGTACTTTAATAGGTTGTAGCCCTCTATATAGCTTATGCCTTATTGGTTTGTTTTTTTTAGCAATCTAAACATTTCTTTATAACTTGTCTTGCTAGTCCCCAAATTTCTTAAATAATATACTCCTTTTAAAGTCTTAATACTAAGCCTATAGCTCTATTATGTCCTTATATTATTCCCTTGTAGAATTCCTTAATAAACTCCTCTATAATAGACTTAGGCATATATATTACTTCTTTGTTTTTATATTGCTCTAAGTCTAGATCCTCTATCTATACTTCTTAGATCTTCTATATCCAATTACTTTTTAGTAATTTATAGATCTGACTTTCCTTAGTTGCTGTAATTTTTAGGTAATTATACCTAATTAATTCGTCTTAATCTTTTCGCAATAAAGCTCCTAATAGCTTTTTATTATTTTATAGTTTAGCCTTTCTGCTTAGAGCATCTGCTTATATATTGTCTATATCCTTAGTATACTAAATTTCGAAATGGTATTCTATAAGCATTTCCGCCCATCTAACCTATCTTTAGTTAAGTTCCTTTGTTATTAGAAATCCTGTAAGATTCTTATAGTCTATTTTAACTATAAATAGTTTCTTTATGCCTTATAAGAATGCTCTCTATTTCTTAAGTACTGCGACTATACCTAATAACTCCTTGTTATAGATGTCGTAGTTTAACTCTAATAGTGTTATTTTCCAACTATAGTATGCTACTGGATACTATACATCCTGGTACTTCTATAGTAAGTATGCTTCTAGTATAAAGTCTAATACGTCTATCTTAATAACTATTTCTAACTTTGGTTAATAGATCTTAAGGACTAGCTCTTAGGTAAATAACTCTTTAAGTTTCTAGAACAGTTTCTTCTACTTACTACCCTAAACCTATAGTTCCTCCTTCTTTGTTAGCCTTGTAAACGGCTTAATACTTTTTAACTACTGTGCTATAAACCTTCTATAGTAGTTGTAAAACCCTAAAAACAATCTTAACTACATAACGTTCTCTAGTTCTTGCTAACTTACTATAGCTTCGACTTTCTTTAAGTCTATGCTAATCTTTCCTAGTTTAATAATAAATCCTACAAAATTAGTCTTTACTATAAAGAACTCATATTTCTTAATTACTACTAGTATCTGTTCTTTTTGTAGTCTCTTTAAGACCTACTTAATGTGTTCTCCATATTCTTCCTTACTTATTAAGTAGATAATAATATCGTTAAGGTATACTATAATAAACTTATTAAGGTATTCTCCTAATACACTATTAATTCGCTTCTAGAACGTTGCTAGTGCGTTTATAAGCCTAAATTGCATAACTAATGGTTTATATAGTCCTTCCTTTAACCTAAAGGCTGCCTTCCACTTATTGCCTTCCTTAATCCTAATCTAGTGGTACGCCTATCTCAGATCTATTTTTATAAAGATTTGTACATTACCTATCCTGTCTTAGATTTTGTTAATTAAGGGTAAAGGATACCTATCCTTCCTAGTAATGCTATTTAACTGTCTATAGTCTATACACATCCTAAGTTTTCTGTTTTTCTTTAGAATAAACAACACTAGATATCCTGCTAATAACTATAATAGTCTAATATATCCCTTCTATAAGTTTTCCTGGACAAACTCCTTAAGCGCCACTAACTTAGTTTTAGTAAGCTTATAGATTAGAAAGAACTTTAGACTTATTTCCTCTTCTAATTCTATTTTATAGTCCCATGCTGCATGTTCTAACAGCTTCTTACTTTTTAGTAACCATAACTTTTTTCCATATTTATGGTATCTCTTTGGTATATAACTTAAGCCTCGCTTAGTCTCTTTGTATATCACTCCAACTTAGTACTATACCAACTTGGTTTATTGTCGCACTTTATACTATTAAGTATCCTTAATATTAACCTAACCTGTAACCCAATCAATCTTTAGATTATACTCCTATAACTAAGGCATTTCTAGTATCGCCTTATCCTGTCCCAACAGTAGGATATTAAAAGATATTCTTACTGGTCTTCCTTTAATAGTTAACTAAACAGGTCCTATTTTAAGATTAATAATACCTCCTCTATAGGCTATCTAATCTCCTAAAATCGTTATAAGTGGATATAGGTGTTCTTTCTGTCTATATAGTAACCCTATCCTTTCCACTACCTTTGGTAATATATAGTTCCTAGTTGCTCTACTATCTACTAACGCTTTAAACTGCTAATCTTGCTATTTAATTCGTAAATTTAGGTATTATCCTTAAATTTCTTTAAGGGCCTAAGGCTTTAATACTAGTTCCCTCTAGTTTTATACGCCTCCCCTTTTCCTAACTGTTGGCTGCTAGATCCTATTTGTACTTAGTCCAACTTAGGCCAATACTTAGTTTGTTTCTTTTCCTCTATATACTATAGATAAGTGTTCTCTAGACACTCCCACCACTATTATCTATCTAGGCATTCTTCTATAAGGAATCTTCTTAGTTAAAGTATTAAGTCTTCTTAACCTTATACTTCTACTAGATGCTATCTATATATATACTTAGCGTTCCTAAACCGCCTTTCCTTAGGTGCCTAATATATCCTTATTAAGTACTTCCGGTTCTTATCTTTTGGTACTCTATATATATTATAGGTGTTATCCACACAAGCTATCCACGATAGTGTATAATACGCTAGGTGACTTAGGTTAACTCTTAGTTTATCTTTATCTTTAAGTTTAAACCTATACCTAGTTAACCTAACCACTGGTATCTCTATTATAGGTACTAAATTTTATTATTTACTTCTCTAGTCCCTAGATCCCTCTTCTAGGTTCCTTAATATTATAATTAATGCCCCTTTAATATAACTCATGCGTTTTTCCGTAATAGGTTAGTTTTAGACAACTTTTTTGTCTAGCTATATATAAAAATCTTCCTATTTGTCGTTGTGTTATTGCCTATACTACTTTCCATATAACTGGTTTAGTGTATATGGTCTATCTATTAGAAAGTACCTTATTATTACTATATTATAATATTCTTTAGTATATCTTTCTTTAAACCTAGTTAAAATATCTAGATCCTCTTCTTATTCCAGTTTATCTAACCATTTTACCCTAGGTATCCCTACACTTGGCCTATTAGTAACTCTTTATATAGGTGCTTTATCCCTTATATAACCTAGTATAGCTAACCTCTTATCTAGCTTTTACTCTTGCTATGTAATAATTCTTGTCCTAAACTTATTTATAGTTTCTTATTTTCTGCATCTTGTAGCTAGATCTTTATAGTTATCTTATTTCTTAATCCTAGTATTAACTGTTTAATCTTTAGGCTAAACACTATGTTTACCTAAGATTGCTAATATTCTTATTCGTTCCCCAAACTTGTAGTTCTTAAACTTGCGTCCTATACTTATTTATTTGTCTATAAACTAAATAGCTACCCTTTCTTATTGGTTTTCGTCCGTTGTGGGTCCTTAGGTATATTTTATCTTGTCTTAAGAATCTTAAGCTTCTTACATCTCTTCTTAAGAATCTTAAGCCTATGGCCTTTTGCCTTTATTAAGTGATAAGCTAGCACTAGCAGTTGTCTACTTACTTAGTTTCTTCTAAATATTACTCCTATTATCTTATAAAGCGATAGAAATCATATCTAATAGCGTTATAATATCCATTACTAAACCTTATTCTGTAATGGTCTTAGTCTCTACTTCTATTTTAACTTCTTTAAGGTCTGTATACTCCTAGTAAGCTGCCTTTATTACCTTATTATTGGTAAATACTTTGCCTATATTAAATTTATCGTCTTTAATGTCCGATCTATAAGCTAGTTTATTGGTTTCTTTAAACTTAAATAATACTGGCTCCTATAGCCAATAGCTTACGCCATACTTGGCATCCTTATTAATTTGGTATATGTTATTATAATAATACGTAAAACTATTAATTAAACATTTCTTTATTCCTTATAGTGTACTATTGTCCCTTTATATATACATGTCCCCTGCTAGTCGGGTTCCCCTTATTATATAGTTACTCTAACCACCTCTATAGTCTCTAGCGAAATGACTTTATTTTCTATAATTTATATAAGCCCTATCTTTAAACTATTTTTCTTGTTATGGAGTCCGCCTAAACGTCTTCTACTACTAAGATCTCTGGTTTGGCCTCTACTCCTAGGTCCTTTAATTACTTAATCCTTAACCTTTAGGTTTCTTTGGTACCACTTAGGTCCATTAGCTCTGCGCCATTCTATAGTTTTTAACTCTATGTCTATTGTTGCGTACTCTGCGCCTTATATAACTATGGAACTCTATTCTAACCCTTTTTAGCCTATTCCCTTTAATAGATCCTATTATCGATCTTTATTAACTGGTCTATTAACTCTCTTAGAGTATCCGTATCTTCTATTAGGATAATTACGTCCTAGACTTTAGCCTTAAGTCCTTACTTATACTGTGCCATAAGCGCCCTATTATTCCACTCAACCTATATGGCTAGTGTTTGAAACTGCGTTGTATACTTAATTACTAAAGTGGATTGTACTAAGTTCTAAAGTTTTTATTCCGCTGTTATGGTTGCTTTATGTTAGCGACTCGGTCAATCGAGGCACGAGCACGGCAAGAGGGTCGCGCAAGCCTATACGATTGGATTGTCTATAAACAAGGGTCCAAAGCTAGAGAAAGGAAAGGAGAAGAAGGGCAGCGTCACTTGAAGTCTTATACAATCCTTGGGTTACGTGAGCTTATGTAACTCTACGTCTACCATAACGTCTACCATAATCCACCGTTTTCCACTAGCGCCGTAACATTACCCCCCCCTCCGAAAAAGCCTGCCCTTAGGCTTTATAGTCCGTATTATACTTATAGGGCGTTCTTATCTTTATGCTCTTTTGGTAGCTTATCGTCTTCATTATGCTAGCATTCCATCCATTCGTCTAGGTATTTTGGCGGTCCAGGTTCGTTGGGGTAACGGCTGTGAAAGTTCTAAAGCTTATAGGGGCTACCTATAAAGTTCTATATAGGGTACTAAGTAGGGTCTAGGTCATATCCTTTCTAACTAATATAATACTTTAGCGTTCCCCTTATAAGTTTATAGGCTAGTATTTCTTTAATTTCCCATTCATTGTCGCTATTAACTTAAATTAGCAGGGGCGGTTTATTCTTTTGTCTAGGTAGTGGGTCATTTATAGCTTTCCGTAGCTTATCTGGCGAGAAGATAGGGTAGACCTTAATTAAATCTGGGAGCTTTACTTTATAGGAGTTGCCTCTCTTTTTAAGGACCTTATATAGTCCTGCTATCTAATAGTCTAGCTTATAGCTAAGTCGTTCTATCTTCCAGTTCTTTGTTGTAACCCAGACCTTATCGCCTACGGTAAAGTTGGGCTTACGCCTATACTTATTTGCCTGCTGTTCTATTGATTTCTAGGCCTTTTTTAGGTTTGTACGGGCTACTTTCTAGGCTTCTTCTAAGCGTTTAGCGTAATACCGTGCTTCCTTATAAGATAGTTTTTCGCGTACAGTCTGTGGCCCTTCTGGTCTTTCCTAGTCAAAGCTTATATAGGGTAAATACCCCATTTCTAGCTGGATAGGTGCAAATCCTATAGAGTTGTGGGGTAGGGTAGCCTGGGCGTAGTCTATTATAGGTAGTAGTTCACTCTAGTTATCCTAAAAGTAATTAATAAAGGGCTAAAGTCTCTAGTCTAAGTATTGATTTATAATCTCCGTCTAACCATCTATCTAGGGGTGGTATGCCGTAGAGAGCTTTAGCCTAATACCTAGGATCCGGGTAAACTCGTTCTAGAAGGCCGATATAAACTGCGGCCTATAGTTGGACATGATAGTATCTAGTGGTCCGTAAATTTAGTAGATGTAGTGGATATACAGTTGGGCCGCCTCTTTAGCATTGATATTCTTATAATAGGGAATTAAGAACGGGCGCTTGCTAAAGCGGTTAACTAGAATTATAACTATATCATATCTGTTACGGTCTATAGGTAGCTTGTGGAAATCCATAGAGATATGCTGCTAGGGGCGTTCTGGTATTGGGAGTGGTTTTAATAGTCCTAGGGTCTTGTCTTATGGAATTATAGACCTACGGCAGTTGTTATAGTTCTGTATATAGCGGTTAATATCTATAACCATTCCGGGCTAGTAGTAACGGTCGCCGATAATCTTGCAAGTCTTATTTTTTCCTAGGTAGGCCGTAGAGACTTAAGTATATACTTTAGCGATAATTTGAGTCCGTAAGTTCTGTTCCTCTGCCACCACTAGCCGTTTATGGTACTTAAGAAGGCCATTTCCGAGGGACTATGGACTTATAGCGTCCTTTGTCTTTTCACGGTACTCCTATAGAGAAGGAGCTGTACGGTTTGCCTGTAATAGTTTATTAATAAGGTCAAGTTCCGTGGAGTTAATAGGATATATGTAACGGAACCTTATAGCTTAGACTACAGTGGGTTCTGTTATTAGGCTGGGTATATAGGTATAACAAAAACAACAACGTAATAACAACTGGTGGAGTGGTTGCCTAACAGATTAACTCTAATTGTATTCTAAGATTCACTACAAGGAGAGAACTATCTACAGTAGGGACTGAGGTCCTTTAAATACACAACCATACTCCTAAGAAATCCTCTCTTGTACGTAAGGTACGTGTTATCTATATTAAACATAACATCCCTTTTATTTAATATAGTTAATACGTTTAACACCACATAACCTTAGTTACTATTCCTCATTACATAGTTCCACCAGATCCATTTTAGACCGTGCCTATATTAACCAACTAGCTTCCGCCGACTTCTCTCTAAGTAGTTATAACATTGTACTTAAAGCGTCCGTAATACTATCTCCCTCCTCTTTATCTTCGTCCTTAAAGATTCCTAACATCTCCAAGTTATCTACTAGAGGTATAATGTCCGTTTAATTAGTCTAGTTAATATTCTTGCTTATTATACCCAAAGCTTCTTCTTCTCTTTCCTAGGTTAAGCGTCGCCTTCGTACAGTTTCCTCCATACTGTCGCTTAGTGAAGTAATGGCAATTCCTTACTCAAGGTGCGCGAAAGAGGGGTTAGTTTATATTGCACTAGCGAGTCCTTTATCTTAACAACTTTTTTCTTACTCTAAGTGCACTAAAGCAAACGTTTAATCATCCTATAACGTTCGCTCTATCTCTGACGCTAAGTATACGCGTCCTATAACTCTTAACAGTCTTCGAGTTCCCTAAGTAACTTATTATAGGGTCTCACGTTTAATCTACCGCTATAAAGCTTAATGGTAAGCTAGCCTCTATACTACTTAAGGTTTAATGTGCCTTAAAAGAGTCCGCATGCGTCCTTAAAGCTTAACGTTTAGCTTATGCTTATCTTTAACGCCTTAAACGTGTCCATAAGAAGGTTTATTTTAAGGAGTGGAAACTAGTTTAACAGGGTTTGTCTAAGCTAGGTAATAAAAGGATTGGCTCTCCTCCTATAAGGGAAACAACTCCAAGTAGCTCAGCAATTGCTCCTCTTAAGTCCCCCTTAGGTAACTTGTTTTTTGGCAATCCTTCCTTATTAATATTACCTAACCTACTTTCTTCTAATACTCCCATACCTTTCCTATAGCGTTCCTTAAGTTGCTTAGTAGTTCCTAGGTAGTCTCACTATAGCCTATCCACTTTACTTTATACTATATTTTGTTATCTACGTCCTTATAACTAACAACCTTTAAAACTTGCCACTTATCTTCCTCTTGTCCTCTATATATATCTGCCTTATAGACTAGTGGCTTAATATTCCCGTATACTAGCTCTAGCATTACGATGTGCTATACAGGGTAGATTTTTATTTTAGCTAGTAGGTTTAACTTATATATAACCAATAAAATTCTTTACTTAACTTTAAAAGGTCCTAGTCTGACATAATCTAACTTCTTACTTAGTCGTCAACTCTTGAAATTTTTATATAGTAGCTATACTTTATCTCCCTTCTTAAGATCTAGTCCCTTAGATCTCCTAATATTATAGTACCTTTTCATTCATTCTTATACTAGCTTAGCTGTTTCTTTAAGGTCTATATAAAGATTCATTAATATCTCCATTCTTTGCTTAGCTGTGCTACTTGTCTTTTTTGCTTAACGTGGCGATAATAATGTTCTTAGCTCATATCCATAATTTGCCTTAAATGGTAATGTCCCTATTTCTTCTTGTGGTGTTATATTATATATAAACTATGTAACTAATAATAACAATACCTAATTGTTCTATGCGTGGTTAATATAATGCCTTAAATACTGCTCTAGTGTCTAGTTTAGTCTTTCCGTTTATCCGTCCATCTACGGATAATACGCTATAGATGTTACTACGCGAACCTCTTATTCTGCTAGAAATACTTCCCAAAATACTACTATAAATTTTGGATTTCTATCTAATATGACCTTGTCTAGTGCTCTATATCTTACAAACACTTCTTTTATATAAATTCTAGCAACATCTTCTACTAATATCTCTTTAGTGCATGCTATAAAGTATCCCTACTTTATTAGCTTATCCACTATTACTAAGATTGCGTTATAATCTTATCCTATAATAGGATCTCTTAACTTTGGTAACTTAATAATAAAGTCCCATAATATAACTTCCCATAGTCTTCCTAGTGTTTTAATAGGTTATAGCCCTCTATACAGCTTATACCTCGTTAGTTTATTTCTTTAGCAATCTAGATATTTCTTTATAACTTATCTTACTAGTCCCCAGATTCCTTAAATAATATACTCCTCTTAAAGTCTTAACACTAAGCCTATAGCTCTATTATGTCCTTGTGTTATTCCCCTATGGAATTCCTTAATAAACTCTTTTATAATAGACTTAGGTATATACGTTGCCTCTCTGTTTTTATATTACTCTAAGTCTAGATCCTCTGCCTATGCTTCTTAGATCTTCTATATCCATTTACTCTTTAGTGACTTATAGATCTAACTTTCCTTAGTTGCTGTAATCTTAGGATAATTATACCTAATTAATCCGTCTTAATCCTTTTGCAATAAAGCTCCCGATAGCTTTTTACTACTCTATAGTTTAGCCTTTCTGCTTAGAGCGTCTGCTTGTGCATTATCTATACCCTTAGTATACTGAATTTTAAAATGGTATTCTATAAGCATTTCCGCCCATCTAACCTGTCTTTGGTTGAGTTTCTTTATTATTAGAAATCCTATAAGGTTCTTATAGTCTGTTTTTACTATAAATGGTTTCTCTATGCCTTATAAGAATGCTCTCTATTTCTTAAATACTGCAACTATACCTAACAACTCCTTGTTATAGATGTTATAGTTTAACTCTAGTGGTATCATCTTCTAACTATAGTATGCTACTGGGTGCTATCTATCTTGATATTTCTATAAAAAGCACGCTCTTAATACAAAGTCTAATATATCTATTTCTACAACCGTCTCTAGACCTGGTTAATAGATCTTAAAAACTGGCTTTTAGGTAAACAACTCTTTAATTCTCTTAAACAGTTCTTGCTATTCCTTTCCCTATACCCACGGTTCTTCTTTCTTTATTAACCGCGTAAATGGCTTAATGTCTTATAACTATTACGCTATAAACCTTCTGCAGTAATTGCAAAACCCTAGGAACGATCTTAACTATATAACGTTCTCTAGTTCCTGCCAATTCACTATAGCCTCGATCTTCTTTAGATCTATACTAAGTTAGCCTAGTTCAATAATAAATCTAACAAAATTAGTCTTTCTGGTAAAGAACTCGCATTTCTCTATTACTACTAGCATCTTTTCTTCTTGTAGTCTCTTTAAGACCCATTTAATGTGTTCTCTATGCTCTTCCTCACTCTCTAAGTAGATAATAATGTTGTTAAGGTATACCATAATAAATTCATCTAAGTGTTCTCCTAACACACTATTAATTCGCTTTTAGAATATTACTAGTACGTTTATAAGTCCGAATTATATAACTAATAGCTTATATAGTCCTTCCTTTGACCTAAAGGCTGCCTTCTATTTGTCGCCTTCCTTAATTCTAATCTAGTGGTACGCCCATCTTAGATCTATCTTTGTAAAGATCTTTGCGTTGCCTATCCTATCTTGGATTTCGCTAATTAAGGGTAAAGGATACCTATTCTTCCTAGTAATACTGTTTAACTATCTATAGTCTATACACATCCTAAGTTTTCTGTTTTTCTTTAGGATAAACAATACTAGATATCCTGCTAATAACTGCAATAGTCTAATATATCCCTTTTATAAGTTCTCCTAGATAAACTCCTTAAGCGCTACTAACTCTGTTTCAGTAAGCTTATAGATTAGAAAGAACTTTAGACTTATTCCCTCTTCTAATTTTATCTTATAGTCCCAAGCTGCATACTCTAATAGCTTTTCACTTTCTAGTAACTATAACTTTTTACTATACTTGTAGTATCTCTTTAGTACATAACTTAAGCCTCGCTCAGTCTCTTTATACGTTGCTCCGACTTAGTACTATACCAACTTGGTTTGCTGTCGCACCTTACGTTATTATATATTCTTAATATCGACTTAACCTATAACCCAATTAATCTTTAGATTATACTCCTATAACTAAGGCATTCCTAGTATCGCCTTGTCCTGTCCCAACAGTAGGATATTAAAAGACATTCTAACTAGTCTCCCTTTAATAATTATCTAAATAGGTCCTGTTTTAAGATTAATAATGCCTCTTCTATAGGCTATCTAATCTCCTAAAATTATTATAAGTGGATATAGGTGTTCCTTCTATCTGTATAGTAACCCTATCCTTTCTACTACCTATAGTAATATATGGTTCCTAGTTGCTCCACTATCTACTAATGCTTTAAACTACTAATCTTGCCACTTAGCTCTTAGATTTAAATATTGTCCTTAAATTCCTTTAAGGGTCTAAGGCTCTAATACTAGTTCCCTCTAGTCCTATACGCCTCCTCTTTTCCTAACTATTAGCTGCTCAATCCTACTTATACTTAGTCCAACTTTAGCTAATACTTAGTTCATTTCTTTTCCTCTATATACTATAGATAAGTGTTCTCTGGGTACTCCTACTACTATTATCTATCTAGGTATTCTTCCGTAAGGAATCTTCCTAGTTAAAGTATTAAGTCCCCTTAACCTTGTACTTCTACTAGGTACTAACTATATATATACTTAGCGTTCCTAAACCACTTTTCCTCTAGTACCTAATACATTCTTACTAGGTACTTCCGGTTCTTATCCTTAGGTACTCTATATATATTATACATATTATCCACACAAGCTATCCATAATAGTGTATAATACGCTGCATGTTTTGGGTTAACTCTTAGTTTGTCTTTATTTTTGAGTTTAAACCTATACCTAGTTAACCTAACTACTAGTATCTCTACTGCGGGTATTAAAATTTATTGCTTACTTCTCTAGTCCCTGGATCCCTCTTCTAGGTTTCTTAACATTATAATTAACGCTCCTTTAATATAACTTATACGTTTCTCCGTAATAGATTAGTCTTAGATAACTTTTTTGTCCAGCTATATATAAAAATCTTTCTATTTATCACTGTGTTGTTGCCTATACCACTTTCCGTACAACTGGTTTAGTGTATATAGTCTATCTATTAGAAAGTACCTTGTTATTACTGCATTATAATATCCTTTAGTATGTCTTTCTTTAAACCTAGTTAGAATATCTAGATCCTCTTCTTATTCCAGTTTATCTAACCATTTTGCCCTTAGTGTCCCTGCACTTAGCCTATTAGTAACTCTTTACATAGGTGCTCTATTCCTTATATAACCTAGCGTAGCTAATCTCTTATCTAGCTTTTACTCTTGCTATATAATAATTCTTATCCTAAACTTATCTATAGTTTCTTATTTTCTGCGTCTTATAGTTAGATCCTTATAGTTATCTTACTTTTTAATCCTAGTATTAACTGTTTAATCTTTAGGCTAAACACTACATTCACCTAGGATTACTAACGTTTTTATTTATTCTCCAAACTTGTAGTTCTTAAACTTGCGTTCTATACTTATTCGTTTATTACTAAACTGAGTTACTGCCCTTTCCTATCAGTTTTCGTCCGTTATGGGTCCTTGGGTGTGTCTTATCTTACTTTAAAAATCTTAAGCTTCTCTTATCTCTTCTTAAGAATCTTAAGCCTATGGCCTTTTGCCTTTATTAAGTGATAAGCTAGCACTAGCAGTTATCTACTTACTTAGTTTCTTCTAAATATTACTCCTATTATCTTATAAAGCAATGGAAATTGTATCCAATAGTGTTATAATATCCGTTACTGAACCTCATTTGGTAATGGTCTTAGTCTCTACTTCTATTGCGTCATCAAGGTTTAAGTGCTCCTAGTTAGCCTCCTTTTTATCCTCATCGCTAATAATCAATAAGTACTCTAACTCCATTATCATTACTACTAATCTTTATCTGTATATTGCTATAACATCTTAATCTAGCTTATAGAGTTAATCTTGTTCTTTATCTAACTCTCTAGTTCCTTAGAGTCCTTTTAACTCTAGCTCCTATGGCTAATAGCTTACGCCATACTTAGCGTCCTCATAAATTCGGTATATGTTGTTGTAATAATACATAAAACTATTAATTAAATACTCTTTTATTCCTCGCAGTGCACCGTCGTCCCTCTATACATATGTGCCATCTGCTAGTCTGGTTCCCTTTACCATATAGTTACTCTAACCACCTCTATAGTCTCTAGCGAAATAACCCTATTTTCCGCAATTTATGCAAGCTCTATCTTTAAACCATTTTTCTTGCTATAGAGTTCGCCTAAACGTCTTCTGCTGCTAAGATTCCTGGTTTGGCCTCTGCTCCTTAGTCCTTTAATCACTTAATCCTCAACCTCTAGATTTCTATAGTTTCTTTTCCCATCTTTAGGTTTCTTTAGTACCGCTTAGGTCCATTAGCTCTACGCCATTCTATAGTTTTTAACTCTATGTCTGTCGTTATGTACTCTGCGCCTTATATAACTATAGAACTCTATCTTGCCCTCTCTTAGCTTGTTCCCTTTAGTAGATTCTATTATTAATCTTTATTAATTAATCTATTAACTCCCTTAGAGTATCCACATCTTCTATTAGGATGATTGCGTCCTAGACTTTAGCCTTAAGTCCCTGTTTATACTGTGCCATAAGCACCCTATCATTCCACTTAACCTACGTGGCTAGTGTTTAAAACTGTGTTATATACTTAATTACTAAAGTGCGTTATACTAAGTTCTAAAGCTTTTGTTCTACTGTGGTTGTGGCCTCTAGGTCTCTAAACATCTATATTAGTTGCTCTGCGAACCTATTCCAACTAGCAAATATATATCATACATCTTAGTTAGTAGTTGTCATGCCATTAACCTATATTTCCATAAGATACGGCTTAAACTACTTAAGTACCCTCCCCGTCAGGAACAATCCTGCATAGGCTACTTAGTCTAACAATATTACTAACTTCACTCCTTTCTATACTACCTTAAAGTGCATCTACATAAGAAATCCCTTAAGCTTCAACTTCTCTCCTAAGAATTATTTAATTGAAGGTAACTTAATCTTTACTACTCTAATTCCATTAATGCGTTCTTTAAGTATCCTATTATTATCCTATAAGTAATTAACCATTTCCTATAACTAACCTCGCGTAACCACTTAAGAATCCCCATTGTCTATACTGGTATCACCTAGCCCTGAGGTTATAGCTGCCGTTGACGCCATTGTAACTGGTACTGCTCTTAGTAGTATGTTATTTAAGTTTGTTCCAATACCATAATCTTGGTAGTAAATGTATAATGGAACCTTATAGCTTAAACTACAGTAGGTTCTATTATTAGGCTGGGTATATAGGTATAATAAAAACAACAACATAATAATAACTGGTGGAGTGGTTGCCTAATAGATTAACTCCAATTATATTCTAAGATTTACTACAAGGAGAGAACTATCTACAGTAGGGACTAAGGTCCTTTAAATACATAACCATACTCCTAAGAAATCCTCTCTTATACGTGAGGTGCGTGTTATCTGTATTAAACATAACGTCCCTTTTATTTAATATAGTTAATACGTTCAACACCACGTGACCTTAGTTACCATTCCTTATTACATAGTTCCACCGGATCCATCCTAGACCGTGCCTATATTAACCAACTAGCTTCCGCCGACTCCTCTCTAAGTAGTCGTAACATCGTACTTAAAGCGTCCGTAACAATATATCTTAGCGTCTAAAGGGTCTGTATTTAGTTCTACCTATATCTAGGGGTTAAGGTGCTCTAGTTATAGCAATATCTAGGTCCGTAATAAGATCTTCACGGCTATCTAGTTATCTATGTCCTATTTACGCCTTATAAGAGCGTCTACACGGTTAGTGGCGCCTGGTCTATATATAATTAGGAAGTTAAACTAAGATAGGATATCCACCTAGCGGGCCTGCTAGGCCGTAAGTTCTTTGGTTATTATAAAGTATTCTAGGGCCTTATAATCCAAAACTACCTAAATAGGCTTAGGAGTACCCTGTAACTATACGCGCCAGTACTAAAAGCTAGAGATAATAGCCAGTATTTCCTTGTTGTAGATAGGGTAATTTAGCTTAGCATCTATTATAGTCTTTAAGTAGTATGCAATAGGGTGCTATTCTCCGTCCAGTTACTTCTGGGAAAAGACACCAGCTATTACGCTATCTAAGGTGTCCGTTTCTAGCATTAAGGGTCATCCTAGGTAGAAGTGGGCGAGTAAAGGAGTAGAGATTAACCGTTTCTTAAGCTTGTTAAAGGCCTGCCTACACATAGTATTAAAGTGGAAGGGTTAGTCCTTTTGGGTAAGGTAGTTAAGAGGCCGAGCAACCCTACCGTAATTCTTAATAAAGCGTTAGTAGAAGTTGCAGAAACCTAAGAATAACTATACCCCCTTTATGGTCCGTGGGGGTTCCTACTGGTTAATTACGGCCGTCTTTTCCGGGTCTGCCTTAATTCCGTCTATACTGACAATAAACCCTAGGTACTTTGTACGCTTAACACTAAATTCTAATTTCCTAATATCGGCCTGGAGGCCAGCCTCGCGGAGCCATTATAGAACTTTATGGACATGCTCCTTGTGTTCTAACTTATTCTTAGAGTAGATTATAATGTTATCCAGGTAGGCTGTATAGAAGTCATTAAGGTAGTTAAAGAGTATATCATTTATATATCACTAGTACGTAGCCGGTCCGTTAGTTAGTCTGAAAGGAAGTACTTTATATTTATATGTTCCGTAGCGGGTCTGAAATATAGTAAAATCTTCTAATTTAGGGTCCATCCTAATCTGGTAAAAGGCCTGATAGATATCAAGCTTAGTAAAGATCTTAGCTCTACTTATTTAGGTTAAAGTCTTATTAAGTAAGGGTAGTAGGTAGCGGTCCTTACGGGTTATATTATTTAGTTTGCGGTAGTCTATACAGAAACGAAGTCCTCTATTTAGCTTTTTAGTAAAGAGGATAGGCGAGTTAAAAGGGGCTTAGCTAGGCTTAATAAAGCCTTTATTTAGGTTATCAATAAGGTACTACTTTATAGCCTATAACTTGGCAGTAGACTACTAACAAAGAGGGCTATAGCTAAGTGTGTTTTCCTTATCTAGCTCAATCTTAATCTTGTAGTTGTATAGTTGGTGAGGCGGGAGCATATCTAATACTGCTTTAGAGAACACGTCCTTAAACTTTTGGTGTTAATGGGGTAGTTTTTGTTCTACTAGCTCCTTATCTATAAGCTTACTTTCCCTACTAAGCTGGTTATGGGCTAGGGCTTCCTTGTCTTTAATCATCCGATTAATCTCATATAAGCTAGTCGTAAAGGTAATAGTGTTAGGCCGTTTTAAGTTCTGGGAGAACCCTATCACGCTAATACAGCAGATATCAACTGGTGGGAGGTTTATAGGTTTCTTTATAGACGTTCCATAGACCGTATTTTGCGGTTAAGGGCTTATGACCCTCCTTAGCTCCTATTCCATCTTCCGGAGGTTATCTTTCCGGTCTATTTATTTAGTACAGCATCTAATATTCCTTACTGTTCTTTGTGGCTGTATAGGGCCTAGTCTATCTAGCTAATTACTAGCTTCTTAGGTCCCTAGTATTAGTGGTACAACATCAGTAGTCTAGGGGCGGCATAGTATATAGACCCGTTGCGGATCAAGCTATACATCTTTCTTAAAGGCCCAGTCCCTACGCATAGCATTGGCCTAGTAAACGGTGTCTATCTATAGCCGCATAAGATTTTCCATTGTAATGCTGATTTCCTTTATAAAAGAAGGTATTAGGGGTAGGGTTTTGGGCCAGACAAGCCGTCTACTCCGTACGTTAAGCTATAAGCCTAGATAGGCTAGCCATTTTCTTCTTAAGATTATATCGTGGTTTCCTAGGTCCATAATGAGAAAGGGGACGTTATACTACCTTCGTCCGTCTACACAAAGGTAAATCCGCAAGATAGTTGTAATAGGTGGTCCTATCCGTCCATTATACCCGCGAATAGGAATTGGTTTGGGCAGTTCTTTAAAGGGTACATTTAAAAGGTCAGCCAGCTTTATAGCACACTGTATATCTATTAAGGCAAAGGCATTTGCTCCAGAGTTAGCTAAAGCAGAGGTTAAAACTTAATATCTATTACGGAATAAAGTATAAGGGATAGTGCAGCTTTTTCTACTAACTAGCCAACCCAGATTAATATATAACATATTAACTCCTTTTAACCCTAGAGAGGAGTCTTACTCTAAAGTTCCTCTTTTTCTAACTCTATACCATCCTCCTAAATTAACAGGACCTCGTTTGTCTTTGCTGCTATTAGGCAGTCCTTTATAAAGTAGTCTTTCTAGCCGTATAAGAAGTAGGCTCCTTAATTGCTAAGGGCCTGTCTATAGGGGTTATTGTATATAGGTTAAGTATTCGCCGGACCTACTATGGGGCTAGCTGCACGGCTAGCCGCTAGGTTAACGGCAGGCGGTATAGTTAGTGCTGTAGGGATTGCAGATCTTCCTAGGGCGCTATAGCCCGTTCTTATAGTACTCGTGTTTTAGTTAGCAGAGCTTCTAGTCTTATACCACTCGGCATATACTTTAATTTGGCGGAGGCCCTAGTTAATAGCCAGGCACTAGTCCATAAGTTCCTTTAGCATTTATACAGTAGTATAAACCGGCAGTATGGCGCGCTGTAGGTCCAGGGTAAGCTTATTAAAGAGGTCTAGCATTAAATCTTCCTAGGGAATTCGAGCCTGTCCAGCTAGGTGTAGAAAGCGGGTCTAGAAAACTAAAAAGGTCTCTATTATTTTTATATTAAGGGCTTTATAGTTAAGGCGGGCGTTCTGTATCTTATAGGGGTCCTTATAAATAGAAGATAGGTGGTTAATTATCTCTTCTCTAGAGAGGAAGGGGTCTGCCAAATCCTAGGCATATTGCGGATATAGATACGTCTATGCATCCCCGCCAGTACAGCCAAAGACATAGGCCATTTTAGCTTAGATAGTAGGGAAGTGGTCCGTATTAACTTTAAGCTTATCTTGCAGTTAAAGCTTCCAATTGTTAAATATAGGGTTAGTTCCGTCTGTAAGCAATAAGGGGTCCGCGACCTTCGCGGACCACAATAATGCCAATGCTGTACATTAGGCTAGGGCCTTAAGGACTATAGCAAGTCTATAGGTGTCTAATAACTCCTTACTAGGTGTAGGGGTGTCTCTGGTTTTAAGCAGCTCTTAAAGCCATTTAATTTCGGCATTAGCTACTGCAAGCTCTTCCTGGGGGGTTAGGACGGCGACTGTTTTACTATTAGAGGTATTTACGGGTCCTATAGCGGCTTTGCCAGCTGCTGTATTTCTTGGCATTATAGTAGGGGTTTTAGGTAATTTCCGGTGTTTATTTATTTCCTAGGGGTTTTGGTCCGTGTATATCCTATTCCTAGGTTTCGCGTTCTGTTTGTGTTCTTTTGGTTTTTAGGGGTCTGTCCTATCCTTATAGTCCTGGTGATGTCCTTGGGGTCCTATTCTGTGTCCTTGTAGATATTTTTAAGTTCCTTCTTAGGAAAGAAGAGTAATGACGAGCTTTGGATAATGTTAGCAACTCGGTTAATTGAGGCACGAGTATGGTAAGAGGGTCGCACAAGCCTGTACAATTGGATTGTCTATAAACAAGGGTCCAAAGCTAGAGAAAGGAAAGGAGAAGAAGGGCAGCGTCACTTGAAGTCTTATACAATCCTTGGGTCACGTGAGCTTATGTAACTCTACGTCTACCATAACGTCTACCATAATCTACCGTTTTCCACTAGCGCCGTAACACTTTAGGGTCTCTAAATATTTACGTTAACCGTTCTATAAATCTATTCCAACTTGCAAACACATACCGTACGTCCGGGTTAGTAGTTGTTATAGTGTTTACTTATATCTCTGTAAGGTAAGGCTTAAACCACTTTAAAGCTCTCCCTATTAAGAATAGTCCTGCGTACGCTACCTAATCTATAAGTGTTGCTAACTTCGCTCCTTCTTGTATAACCTTAAAATGCATCTACGTAAAAAACCCTTTAAGCTTTAACTTCTCTCCTAAAAACCATTTAATTAAAGGTAACTTAACCTTTACTACTCTAATTTTATTAATGCGTTCTTTAAGTAGCCTGCTATTATCCTATAAGTAATTAACTATTTCCTGTAACTAACCTTACGTAACCACTTAAGAATCCATGTCCGCTATACTAGTATCTCCTGGCCCTAAGGTCGTAGCTGCCGTCGACGTCGTCATAACTAGTACTTTAGGTAGCATAATATTCGACCTTATTTAATACTGTAACCTTAGTAGTAAATGTGTAACAGAACCTTATAGTAGGAACTACAATAGGTCCTATTATTAGGCTAGGTATATAGGTAAGAACAGTATTAACAACGTAATAATAACTGGTAGAGTGGTTGCCTAATAGATTAACTCTAATTGTATTCTAAGATTTACTACAAAGAGAGAACTATCTAGGTAGGGACTATGGTCCATTAAATACACAACTATACGCCTAAGAAATACCTTCGCTCTATAAGGTACGTGTGCTCTGTCTACTTTATTATAGATTACACAGATTATATAGATTATATAGATCACATTATATAACCTTAGCTACTATTCCTCGTTATATGGTTCCACCGGATCTATTCTAGACCGTGCCTATATCAACCAACTAGCTTCCTCCAACTCTTCTCCAAGTAGTCGTAATATCGTACTTAAGCTGTCCGTAACACACCTTAATATTACCTTTAAGGTCCCCCTATTCCTCACACTATATTTTAGTTATTTAAATAGTTCCCATACCTCTAATACCAAGGCCTTGTGGTTATATAAGAAGCTTAACACTTATAAATATATTATTAAGCCAAACAACGTGCTTTCCGGTTAGGTAGAGGCGTTTATCTATTTTAGTATCTTTTTATAGGAGTAATTAAAAACTACCGCCTGCGTCTTTAAAAAAGCCTTTATTAATAAAAGACTTATCTAAATTAACTAGGCCCCTCTTATTACCTTTAGCGTGCTATATAAAGTCTAATATATAGCCCTTATTTATTAAAACCTATATCTTAAAGCCTTTTAGTATAGGTTTGGATAGAATATTAATAATCTTAGGTGCACGGCCCATAAAGCATTAAATCGTCTTATTAACGGCAAGGTGTATTTTAGGCGTATAGAGCTTCCTATAGGTAAGCCAAATATATTTAGCAAGCTCGTTAACTCTATTAAATATAGATTTAGGTACTATATTATCCTTTATCTATAATGGTAAGACTTAAAAGTAATAATTAAGCTACCAATATCGGAAGATTAAAATGTTTTTTTTAACAATATACTCCGTACTATAGATATCCAAATCCTTCCAGTAATCCTTAATGCACAATTTTATGGTAATACCTATATAAATAAGCACACTAAAGTACGTGTATAGTTCCTCCTTACATATTAGCTGCCATGGGCGTATTGCTTCTTTTTCTTATATAATGGATAGAGCTCTACGTACTTATTCATCCACTCTATAAGCTTATTTATAATATCCTCTATAAAGAACAAGCTAAATAGCTTATAAGAATTGTATAGATTAATATCTAAGGGGAGGCTTAGTAAGCTATAGTCATCCCAATTATTAATATAGAGAGGTTTAAAATAGGGCAGTAGCCAGGGCTTTGGAGGTAGTGTTTTAGCTATCTTATTTAGTGGAACGTTATATTAAGTCCTTTAAACAAGATCTATATTAAGTCTAGCATAATTACAAGGCATAGTTGTCACGCGACGGGCAATTGAGGCACTAGCACTGTAATATAACGAGCGCAAGCCTGTACAATTGAAATGTCTATGGACTCGGATATCAAGATGAGGAGCAGAAGAAGGTCGTGGAAAGGACACGTCTATTTATATGGAGCCAAGACGTAAGCGAACCCCCTGACTAGGCCCTATCCAGGTTACGCACATCAGTGCCGTAACAATAGTAGTAGTATAATTAGTGGTTAGATTCTATAGAGAGCACGCATAGTTTTAATCCCAGTGTTTACGCATAGACTATATACTCTACGGACCTTAATAGGTTAAGGGATAGGCCGTACCTAAGGGCGGTAGATAAGCACTAGTTAAGGTCTACTAGTAAGGGTTTAAGGGGCAAAAGGGTAGATAAGTACTGGGTAAAAGTAGAAGGATTATTAGTAGTATACTTTTACTATAGGGCTATAAATTATTCTAGCGAGAGATAAGGTGCTAAAGATTATTAAGGTATTGTTAAAGGTGGACAGGGCTAGATAGTATTGTTTATATTTTCGTCTAAGGTATAAAAAAAATTTGCCGTTAGTAATAGTATTAAGTGTATATATTTTTGCATATATATATATACAGTTAATAGACAATGGTAGTTATATATAGATGATAAGGCGGATAGGGCCTTAGGATAGGCCTAATGTGGCGTAGAACTAAACGGAGAAATGAATACGTAGCGCCACCCAATTATATTAAAACAGATAAAATAAGTTATACGATTTATATGTCTAAAGATTTAGAGAGTGGCTGCGAGTATAATTAATTGGGAAAAAATGCGATTCTATAATGCTTATATAATTAAACCTAATATAAAAAGATTACAATACTAATAAATAGAATAAGATTAGCAGCAGCCGTATATCTTAGTACTTATAGGTCTACTTATAAATTATATTAATAAATAGAATAAGGTTAGCAGCAGCTGTATATCTTAGTATTTATAGGTCTACTTATATACTATACTAATAAATAGGATAAGGTTAGCAGCAGCCGTATATTTTAGTATTTATAGGTCTACTTACTCGCTATATTAATAAATAGGATAAAATTAGCAGTAGCTATATATCTTAGTATTTATAGGTCTACTTACTTCCTATAACTAAGTGTATTAGTAGAATATCTGAAGTATACCCTAGGAATATTTACCCTCTATACCTATACTATTAGCTAAAATAATATTATCTAATTAGTGTTAATGTAAGGGATCTTTTATCCCTTACTCGGGTGCACGCACGGGAGCTCTTAGGGGCTGCCAAGGCTAGCCTTCGGCTAGCCCTTGGCACCTCCTTATAAGCTCCTCGGGCTTGCAACCCTTCCTCCCTCATCGGTTCGTCTCCGTACGAGGTATTGCCATAC
>Ga0307507_10003814_pt1 | contig 28167 bp, 5 predicted proteins | sample 7_EM_MG_FD_207223 | JGI IMG/M metagenome (GOLD analysis project Ga0307507, IMG submission 207223) | Populus trichocarpa ectomycorrhiza microbial communities from riparian zone in the Pacific Northwest, United States - 7_EM | ecosystem: Host-associated > Plants > Roots > Unclassified | place...
GCACGAGCACGGGAAGAAGGACGCGCAAGCCTATATAATTGGATTGTCTATAAACGAGGATCCAAAGCTAGAGAAAGGAAGGAGAAGAATAGCAGCGCCGCTCGATATTTTATGCGGTCCTTGAGTTACGTGACTCGCGTCTACCATAATCCACGTCTGCTAAGATCCACCGTTTTCCACTAGCGCCGTAACATTACCCCCCCCTCTAAAAAAGCCTGCCCTTAGGCTTTATATGTCCGTATTATGTCCATAGGGTATTCTTATCTTTATGCTCGATAGGCAGCCTATTGTCTTCGCTATACTAGCACTCTATCCACTTGTTAAGGTACTTTAAGGGTCCAGGTTCGTTAGGGTATTAGTTATAGAATTCTTTAAGCTTCTAGGGGCAGCCTATAAAGTTCCAGGTGGGGTACCAGGTTAGGTCTAGATCGTAGCCTTTCCATTAGACACGGTATCATAGCATTTCTTATACTAGTTTACAGGCTAGTATTTCATTAACTTCCTATTCGTCGTCGCCATTAACTTAAATTAGTAGGGGAGGCTCATTCTTTTGTCTAGGTAGTAGGTTATTTATAGCCTTCCGTAGCTTATCTAGCAAAAAGATAGGGTAAACCTTAATTAAGTCTAGGAGCTTAACCTTATATAAGTTGCCTTCTTTATTAAGGATCTTATACAGTCCTGCCATCTTATAGTCTAGCTTGCGGCTAGGCCGTTCTATCTTTTAGTTCTTTATTATAACCCAGACCCTATTGTCTACGGTAAAGTCAGGCTTGCGCCTATACTTATTTGCCTGCTATTCTATTGATTTCTAGGCCTTTTCTAGGTTCTTATAGGCTACCATCTAGGCTTCTTCTAGGCGTTTAGCGTATTACTAGGCTTCCTTATAAGATAGTTTTTTGCATACGGTCTATGGGCCTTCTAGTCTATTCCAGTTAAAGCTAGTATAGGGTAAATATCCTATTTCTAGCTAGATAGGTGCAAACCCTATAAAGTTATAGGGTAGGGTTGCCTGGGCATAGTTTATTAGGGGTAGTAGTTTGCCCTAGTTATCCTAAAAGTAGTTAACAAAGGGCCGGAGTCTCTGGTCTAGGTATTAATTTATAATCTCTATCTAACCATCTATCTGGGGGTGGTATGCTGTAGAAAGCTTTAGCTTAATGCCAAAGATCCAAGTAAATTTATTCTAGAAGGCCAATATAAACTGTGGCCTATGGTCGGATACAATAGTATCTAGTAGTCCGTAAATTCGGTAGACATAATGGATATATAGTTAGGCTACCTCCTTAGCATTAATATCCTTGTAATAGGGGATTAAGAATAGGCGCTTGCTAAAACGGTTAACTAGGATCATTACTATATTATATCTGTCACGGTCTATAGGCAGCTCGTAAAAGTCTATAGAGATATGCTACTAGGGGCGTTCTAGTATTGGGAGTGGCTTTAATAGTCCTGGGGTCTTGTTTTACGGAATTATAGACCTATGGCAGTCGTTATAGTTCCGTATATAACGGTTAATGTCCGTAACTATTCCGGGCCAGTAATATCGGTTACTAATAATTTTGCGGGCCTTATTCTTTCTAGGGTGGGCCGTAGAGACCTAGGTATATACTTTAGTAATAAGCCAAGCCCGTAAGTTCTGTTTCTCTACTACTACTAGCCGTTCCTAATGCTTAAGTAATCCGTTTTTAAGGGACTAGGGGCTGGTAACGTTCTTTGCCTTCTTATAGTACTCCTATAGAGAAGAGGTTGTACAGTTTATCTACAGCAATTTGTTAATAAGGTCAAATCCTAAGGGGTTAATAGGATATATCTTGGCGCCTAAGGAGTCTATACTTAGTTCTGCCTATATCTGGGGGTTAAGGTGCTCTGGTTATAGTAGTGTCTGGGTCTATAATAAGATCTTTATAGCTGTCTAGTTACCTAGGTCCTGTTTACGCTTTATAAGAGTATCCGCACGGTTCATAGCGCCTAGTCTGTATATAATTAAGAAGTTAAACTAAGATAGGATATCCGCCTAGCGTGCCTATTAGGCCGTAAGAGCCTTAGTTGTTATAAAGTATTCTAGGGCCTTATAATCTAAAACTACCTTAATAGGCTTAGGGGTCCCCTCTAGCTATATACGCCAGTGCTAAAAGCTAGAGATAATAGCCAGCATTTCTTTATTATAGATGTGGTAGTTTAGCTTAGCATCTATTATAGTCTTTAAATAGTATGCAATGGGGTACTATTCTCCGTCTAATTACTTTTAGGAAAAAACACCGGCTATTACACCGTCTAAGGTATCCGTTTCTAGCATTAAGGGCCGTTCTAGGTTAAAGTGGGCGAGTAGAGGAGCTAATACCAGCCATTTTTTAAGCTCATTAAAGGCCTGCATATATATGGCGTTAAAGTAAAAGGGCTGGTCTTTCCTAGTAAGGTGGTTAAGAGGCCAGGCAATCCTATTGTAGTTCTTAATAAAATGTTAGTAGAAGTTATAGAAACCTAAAAATAATTATACCCCTTTTATAGTCTGTGGGGGTGTCCACTAGTTAATTACAGCTGTTTTCTCTAGGTTAGCCTTAATTCCGTCTATACTAATAATAAACCCTAGGTACTTTATATGCTTAACTCTAAATTCTAACTTCTTAATATTGGCCTGGAGACCAGCCTTGTAGAGCCATTATAGGACTTTATAAATATGCTCCTTATATTCTAGCTTATTCTTAGAGTAAATTATAATATTATCTAGGTAGGCCGTATAGAAGTCATTAAGGTAGTTAAAGAGTATATTATTTATATACCGCTAGTACGTAGCTGGTCCATTAGTTAGTCTAAAAGGAAGTACCTTATATTTATATATTCCATAACAGGTCTAAAATATAGTAAGATCTATAGATCTAGGGTCTATTCTAATTCGGTAAAAGGCCTAGCGGATATTAAGCTTTATAAAAACTTTAGCTCTACTTATTTGGGCCAGTGTCTTATTAAGTAGGGGTAGTGGATAGCGGTCCTTACGGGTTATATTATTTAGCTTATAGTAGTTAATACAAAAACAAAGTCCTCTGTTTAGCTTTTTAATAAAGAGAATTAGTAAGGCGAAAGGGACTTAACTATTAGGCTTAATAAAGCCCTTATCTAGGTTCTTAATAAGATATTACTTTATAGCCTATAATTCGGCAGTAGATTGCTAACGAAGGAGGCTATAGCTAAGGGTGTTTTCCTTATCTGGCTTAATCTTGATTTTATGGTTATATGGTTAGTAAGGCGGAAGCATATTAGATACTGCCTTTAAGAATACGTCCTTAAATTTCTGGTGTTAATAGGGTAGTTTCTGTTCTACTAGCTCCTTATCTATAAGCTCGCCTTCCTATCCGCTAAGCTCGCTTTCCTTTTCCTTAATTATTCGATCAATTTCATATAAGCTAGTGGTAAAGGTAATGGTATTAGGTTAAACTAAGTTCTAATAGAATCCTACAGCGCTAATATAGCAGATATTAACTGGGGGAAGGTCTATAGGTTTCTTTATAAACTTTTATTAGGCCGTATTTTGCGGTATAGGGTTTATAGTCTTCCTTAGCTTATATTCTATTTTCCGTAAGTTGTCCTTCTAGTCTATTAGTTTAGTATGGCGTCTAGTATTCCTAGCCTTCCTTTATAGCTGCGTAGGGCCTAAGTTCTCTATGGGGGACTTAGCTAGGTTACTACTAATTTCCTAAGTCTTTAGTGTGGGTGGCGTAACATAGGTAGTCTAGGGGCGGCGTAGTATACGAATCTGTTGCGGATTAAGCTATACGTCCTTCTTAAAGGCCTGGTCTCTACACATAGTATTAGCTTAGTAGATGGTATTAATCTAGGGCCGTATAAGGTTCTCCATTGTAATACTAATTTCTTTTATAAAGGAAGGGGTTAGGGGTAGGGATTTAGGCCAGAGGAGCTGTCTATTCCATATATTAAGCTATAAGCCTAAATAGGCTAGCTATTTTCTTCTTAAGATTATATTATGGCTTCCCAGGTCCATAATAAGAAAGGGGATATTATACTACCTTTATCTGTTAACACAGAGGTGGATTTATAAGATAGTTATAATAGGTGGCCCTATTCTTCTATTATACCCGCGAATAGGAACTGGTTTAGGCAGTTCCTTAAGAGGCGTATTTAAAAATTTGGCCAGCTTTATAGCGCACTAAGTGTCTATTAAGGCAAAGGCATTTGCTCTAGAGTTAGCTAAAGCAGAGGTTAAAACTTAATATCCATTATAAAATAAAGTATAAGGGATAGTGCAGCTTTTTCCACTAACTAGCCAACCCAGATTAATATATAATATATCAATCCCTTTTAACCCTAGAGAGGAGTTTTTCTCTAGGGTTCCTCTTTTTCTAACTCTGCGCTATCCTCCTGTATTAATAGAACCTCATCCGTTTTTGCCTTTGTTAGGTAGTTTTTAGCAAAGTGGTCCTTCTAGCCATATAAGAAGCAAGCCCCCTAATTACTAAGGGCCTGTCTATAGGGGTCGCTGTACGTAGGCTAAGCATACGCCGGACCCGCGGTAGGGCTAGCTGCGCGGCTAGCTGCTAAGTTAACGGTGGGCTGTATGGCTGGTGCTATAGGAGTTGCTGATTATGCTAGGGCACTATGGGCCGTTCTTATAGTGCTTATGGTCTGGTTTAAAGAGTTTCTGGCTTTATACCGCTTAGCTCGTGCCTTAATTTAATAGAGGCCTTAATTAATAGCCAGGTAGTAGTCCGTAAGTACCTTTAGCGTCTATACAGTAGTAAAAACTGGCAGTACGGCGCGCTGTAGGTCTAGGGTGAGCTTGTTAAAGAGGTCTAGCATTAGGTCTTTATAGGGAATTTAGGCTTAGCTGGTTAGGTATAGAAAGCGGGTCTAAAAGGCCAAAAAGGTCTCTATTATTTTTATATTAAGGGCTTTATAATCAAGGCGGGCGTTTTGTATCTTAAAGGGGTCCTTATAAATAGAAGATAGGTAGTTAATTATCTCTTCTTTAGAGAGGAAGGGGTCTGCTAAGTCCTAAGTATATTGCGGACGTAGATACGTCTATGTATCCCTACCGGTACGGCCAAAGACGTAGGCCATTTTAGCTTAAGCAGTAGGGAAGTGGTCTGTATTGACTTTAAGCTTGTCTTGCAGTTAAAGCTTCCAATTGTTAAATATAGGGTTAGTTCCGTCCGTAAGCAATAGGGGGTCCACGACCTTCGCGGACCGCAATAATGCTAATACTGTACGTTGGGCTAGGGCCTTAAGGACTATAGCAAGTTTATAGGTATCTAATGACTCCTTACTAGGTATAGGGGTGTCTCTGGTTTTAAGCAGCTCTTAAAGCCGTTTAATTTTAGTATTGGCTGCTGTGAGTTCTTCCTAGGGGGTTAAGACGGCGACTGTTTTACTATTAGAGGTATTTGCGGGTCCTACAGCAGCTTTGCTAGCTGCTGTATTTCTTGGCATGGCGGTAGGGGTATTAGGTAATTTTTAGTGTTTGTTTATTTTCTAGGGGTTCTGGTTTATATATGTCCTATTCTTAGGTTTCGCGTTCTGTTTGTATTATTTTGGTTTTGTCCTATCCTTAGGGTCCTATTCTATTCTATTAGTATCCTTTAGGTCCTTTTCTATGTCCTTATCCTATTTATAGTTTGTAGATATTTTTAAGTTCCTTCTTAGGAAAGAAGAGTAGTAACGAGCTTTGGATAATGTTAGCAACTTAGTTAATTAAGGCATAAGCACAGGAAGAAGGACGCGCAAGCCTATATAATTGGATTGTCTATAAACGAGGATCCAAAGCTAGAGAAAGGAAGGAGAAGAATAGCAGTGCCGCTTGATATTTTATGCGGTCCTTAAGTTACGTAACTCGCGTTTACTATAATCTACGTCTGCTAAGATCCACCGTTTTCCACCAGCGCCGTAACAAATAGAAGATATTAAGAAAGCGCTAAAACTAAAGTAATATATTAACCCTTAACCTCTTGTACCTAAAGAGTACTATAATTTAATTAACGAATTTAAAAAATAATTTGTAGACCAACTAGCCCTGCACTAAGATAAGTATGATTTTAAGATAGAACTTAAGCCTAGCATAACACCAAAGTTTGGTCTGCTATATGGTATATTATAAGAAGAACTACTTATAATGTAATAATACCTTAACAAACATCTGGAAAAAGGATTTATTTGCCCTAGTTAATCTCCATTCGCCTTACCCATACTATTTATTAAAAAGCTAGGAGGAGGCTTAAGATTCTATATTAATTATTAAGCTCTAAATGTAATTACAATTTAAAACTAATATCCAATTCCCCTAATTTAAGAGACACTTAACTGTTTGGCAAAGGCATGGTACTTTATAAAGCTTAATATAGTTGCTGCCTTTAATAAAATCCGTATATATAAAGGAGATAAGAAGTATATAGCTTTTTATATATAATGGGGACTCTTTAAATACCTGGTAATGCTATTTAGCGTAAAAAACGGTCCTGGTACGTTTTAGCAATATATTAATAACACGCTTTATAAATTCCTTAATGTGTTTATTACCGTATATATTAATAATATCTTAATCTACTTGTCCTTGCTTTTTAAACATTAGAAACACATTAGAATGGTCCTTAAACGCCTACAAGATATGGGCTTATAATGCGATATTAAGAAATGCAAGTTCTATGCGTCTAAAGTTATATACTTAGGCTTAATTATATCCCGTAACGGAATTAAAATAGACCCTAAGAAAGTTGCTGTAATTATAAACTGGGAAAGTCCTAGTAGCGTATAAGACATTTAAGGATTTCTAGGATTTGCAAATTTCTATTATTGATTTATTGATTACTTCTTAAAAATTGTTTAGCTATTAGTAAACTTGATAAGAAAGAATATAAGATTTAAATAGACTACCAAATGTAAATAAGCTTTTAATGAACTAAAATATTGTTTTATAACTGCTCTAATTCTTGCCCACTTTAACCCTAACCTTAAATGTATTGTTAAAACGGACTTGTCTAATTATGCCCTAGGAGGAGTGTTATTGCAATACAACAAGAATGGTAAGCTGCGTCTAGTAGCCTTCCTCTCCCAAAAGCTCGCCCCTACTGAATTAAACTATAAGATATATAATAAGGAACTACTTGCAATTATTAGATGCTTTAAATAATAGTGTTTAGAACTTAAAGGATTGCTATTTTTAATACGCGTGTTAACAGACCACAAAAACCTACAGTACTTTATAACTATGAAACAGTTAACGCAGCGCCAAATTTGTTGGGCTGAATACCTCTTATAATTTGACTTTAAGATTATATACTAACTAGGCAAACTTAATTAGAAGCCTAATGCATTAATATGACGGTTATAAGACTTACCTATAAACGCCTCAGATAAACGGATTATAAATCAATTACGGATCTTATTGCCCCTTAAACGTTTTGAGAAACTACGTCCTATATTCCTAGACACGGAACTTAACAGAAATAAATTAGAAATTGATAAATAGGAAATGGAAATTAATAAGCTAATAGAATATAAATATAAGAATGATGTATGGATAATAGATGTGATAGGAGCGATTTAAATAGGAAAATGATAGTATAAAGATATCATACTCACCAAATGCGAAATTTGTAATAATTGACTATACTATTAACAGAAAATGGTAGTCTTAAATTCCAAACCTTTGTGATTTAAGATACTTGAATTTGTACACGACTCTCCTATAGTAGGACATCCTGGCTATATAAAGACGTACGAGATAGTTTAATAAGCGTATTACTGGCCTATAATGCATAACTATATATAAAAATACGTCCGAGCATACAGAACGTGTGTTTATGGAAAAACTTCTTATATAAAGAAATAAGGAGTACTTTAACCATTGTTAATTTTAATACAAAGATAGCGTGATATCTTGATTAACTTTATGGTAGATTTACCTAGCAGTAATGGATTTACGAATATTATGGTAGTAGTTAACCGCCTTATGAAAATGTAATATATGATTCCTGTTAGCAACTCAGTCAATCGAGGCACGAGCACGGGAAAAAGGACGCGTAAGCCTATATGATTGGATTGTCTATAAACGAGGATCCAAAGCTAGAGAAAGGAAGGAGAAGAATAGCAGCGCTGTTTAATATTTTATGCAGTCCTTAAGTCACGTAACTCGCGTCTACTATAATCCACGTCTGTTAAGATCCACCGTTTTCTACTAGCGCCGTAACATTACCCCCCCCTCTAAAAAAGCCTGCCCTCAGGCTTTATATATCCGTATTATGTCCGTGGGGTATTCTTGTCTTTATGCTTAATAGGCAGCCTATCGTCTTCGCTATACTAGCACTCCATCCACTTGTTAAGGTACTTTGGGGGTCCGGGTTCGTTAGGGTATTGGTTATAGAATTCTTTAAGCTTCTAGGGGCAGCCTATAAAGTTCTAGGCGGGGTACTAGGTTGGGTCTAGATTATAGCCTTTCTATTAGATATGGTATTGTAGCGTTCCTTATACTAGTTTATAGGCTAGTATTTCATTAACTTCCTATTTGTCGTCGCTATTAACTTAAATTAGTAGGGGAGGCTCATTCTTTTATCTAGGTAGTGGGTTATTTATAGCCTTCCGTAGCTTATCCGGCAAAAAGATAGGGTAAACCTTAATTAAGTCTGGGAGCTTAACCTTGTATAAGTTGCCTTCTTTATTAAGGATCTTATACGGTCCTGCTATCTTATAGTCTAGCTTGCGGCTAGGCCGTTCTGTCTTCTAGTTCTTTGTCATAACCTAGACCCTATCGTCTACTGTAAAGTCAGGCTCGCGCCTATGCTTATTTGCCTGCTGTTTTATCGATTTCTGGGCCTTTTTTAGGTTCTTATGGGCTACCGTCCAGGCTTCTTCTAGGCGTTTGGCGTATTGCTGGGCTTCCTTATAAGATAGTTTTTTGCGTACGGTCTGTGGGCCTTCCGGTCTATTCTAGTTAAAGCTAGTATGGGGTAAATATTCTATTTCTAGCTGGATAGGTGCAAACCCCGTGGAGTTATGGGGTAGGGTTGCCTGGGCGTAGTCTATTAGGGGTAGTAGTTCGCCCTAGTTATCCTAAAAGTAGTTAATAAAGGGCCGGAGTCTCTAGTCTAGGTATTAATTTATAATCTCTGTCTAACCGTCTGTCTAGGGGTGGTATGCTATAGAAAGCTTTAGCTTAATGCTGAGGATTTAAGTAAACTTATTCTAGAAGGCCGATATAAACTGCGGCCTGTGGTTGGATATAATAGTATTTGGTAGTCCGTAAATTCGGTAGATATAATGGATATATAGTCAGGCTACCTCCTTAGTATTAATATCCTTATAATAGGGGATTGAGAACGGGCGCTTGCTAAAACGGTTAACTAGGATTATTACTATATTATATCTATCACGGTCTGTAGGCAGCTTATAAAAGTCCATAGAGATATGCTGCCAGGGGCGTTCTGGTATTAGGAGTAGCTTTAATAGTCCTAGGGTCTTGTCTCGCGGAATTATAGACCTACGGCAGTCGTTGCAGTTCTGTATATAACGGTTAATGTCCGTAACTATTCCGGGCCAGTAATATCGGTTACTAATAATTTTGCGGGTCTTATTCTTTTTAGGGTGGGCCGTAGAGACCTAGGTATGTGCTTTGGTAATAAGCCAAGTCCGTAAGTTCTGTTTCTTTACTACTACTAGCTGTTTCTAATGCTTAAGTAATCCGTTTTTAAGGGACTAGGGGCTGGTAACGTTCTTTACCTTCTTACAGTACTCCTGTAGAGAAGAGGTTGTATAGTTTGTCTACAGCAATTTGTTAATAAGGTTAAATCCTAAGGGGTTAATAGGATACATCTTGGCGCCTAAGGAGTCTATACTTAGTTCTGCCTATATCCGGGGGTTGAGGTGCTCTAGTTGTAGTAGTGTTTGGGTCTATAATAAGATCTTTGCAGCCGTCTGGTTACCTAGGTCCTATTTACGCCTTATAAGAGTATCCGCACGGTTTGTAGCGCCTGGTCTGTACATAATTAAGAAGTTAAACTGAGATAGGATATCCACCTAGCGTGCCTGTTGGGCCGTAAGAGCCTTAGTTGTTATAAAGTATTCTAGGGCCTTGTGATCTAAAACTACCTTAATAGGCTTAGGGGTCCCCTCTAGCTGCATACGCTAGTGCTAAAAGCTAGAGATAATGGCCAGCATTTCTTTGTTATGGATGTGGTAGTTTAGCTTGGTATCTATTATAGTCTTCAAATAGTATGCAATGGGGTGCCATTCTCCGTTCGGTTGCTTTTGGGAAAAAATACCGGCTATTGCGCCGTCTAAGGCATCCGTTTCTAGTATTAAGGGCCGTTCTGGGTTAAAGTGGGCGAGTAGAGGAGCCAATACCAGCCGTTTTTTAAGCTTATTAAAGGCCTATATACATATGGCGTTAAAGTAGAAGGGCTGGTCTTTTCTAGTAAGGTAGTTAAGAGGCTAGGCGATCCTACTGTAGTTCTTAATAAAACGTTGGTAGAAGTTACAGAAACCTAAAAATGATTATACCCCCTTTACGGTCCGTGGGGGTGTCCACTGGTTAATTATAGCCGTTTTCTCTAGGTCGGCCTTAATTCCGTCTATACTAATAATAAACCCTAGGTACTTTGTACGCTTAACACTAAATTTTAACTTCTTGATATCGGCCTAGAGACCAGCCTCGCGGAGCTGTTATAGGACTTTATGGACGTGCTCCTTGTGTTCCAGCTTATTCTTAGAGTAAATCATAATATTATCTAGGTAGGCCATATAGAAGTCGTTAAGGTAGTTAAAGAGTATATTGTTTATATATCACTGGTACGTAGCTGGTCCGTTAGTTAGTCCAAAAGGAAGTACCTTATATTTATACGTTCCGTAACGGGTCTGAAATGTAGTAAGATTTATAGATCTGGGGTCTATTCTAATTTGGTAAAAGGCCTGGCGGATATTAAGCTTTATAAAAACTTTAGCTCTACTTATTTGGGCTAGTGTCTTATTGAGTAGGGGTAGTGGATAGCGGTCCTTACGGGTTATATTATTTAGCTTATAGTAGTTAATATAAAAACGAAGTCCTCCGTTTGGCTTTTTAATAAAGAGAATTAGTAAGGTGAAAGGGACTTAACTACTAGGCTTAATAAAGCCCTTATCTAGGTTCTTAATAAGATATTACTTTATAGCCTGTAATTTGGCAGTAGATTGCTAACAAAGGGGGGTATAGCTGAGGGTGTTTTCCTTATTTGGCTTAATCTCGATCTTGTGGTTATATAGTTGGTAAGGTGGAAGCATATTAGATGCTGCCTTTAAGAATACGTCCTTAAATTTCTGGTGTTAATGGGGTAGTTTCTGTTCTACTAGCTCCTTATCTATAAGCTCGCCTTCCTGTCCGCTAAGCTCGCTTTCCTTTTCCTTAATTATTTGATCAATTTTATATAAGCTGGTGGTAAAGGTAATGGTATTAGGTTAAACCAAGTTCCGATAGAATCCTACGGCGCTAATATAGCAGATATTAACTAGGGGAAGGTCCATAGGTTTCTTTACGGACTTTTATTAGGCCGTATTTTACGGTATAGGGTTTATAGTCTTCCTTAGCTTACGTTTTATTTTTTATAAGTTATCCTTCTAGTCTATTAGTTTAGTATGGTGTCCGGTATTCCTAGCCTTTCTTTATAGCTGCGTAGGGCCTAAGTTCTCTATAGGGGACTTGGCTAGGTTACTACTGATTTCCTAGGTCTTTAGTGCGGGTGGCGTAATATAGGTAGTCTAGGGGCGGCGTAGTATATGAATCCGTTGTGGATTAAGCTATATGTCCTTCTTAAAGGCCTAGTCTCTACGCATAGTATTGGTTTAGTAGATGGTATTAATCTAGGGCTATATAAGGTTCTCTATTATAATACTAATTTCTTTTATAAAGGAAGGGGTTAGGGGTAGAGATTTAGGCTAGAGGAGCTGTCTATTCTGTACGTCAAGCTATAAGCCTAAATAGGCTAGCCATTTTCTTTTTAAGATTATATTATGGCTTCCTAGGTCCGTAATAAGAAAGGGGATGTTATACTACCTTTATCCATTAACACGGAGGTGGATCCGTAAGATAGTTATAATAGGTGGCCCTATTTTTCTGTTATATCCGCGAATAGGAACTAGTTTAGGCAGTTCCTTAAGGGGCGTATTTAAAAATTCGGCCAGCTTTACGGCGTACTGAGTATCTATTAAGGTAAAGGCATTTGCTCCAGAGTTAGCTAAAGTAGAGGTTAAAACTTAATATCTATTATAAAATAAAGTATAAGGGATAGTGCAGCTTCTTTTACTAACTAGCTGACCTAGATTAATATATAATATGTTAATCCCTTTTAACCCTAAAGAGGAGTCTTCCTCTAGGGTTCCTCTTTTTTTAGCTCTGCGCTATCCTCTTGTATTAACAGAACCTCGTCCATTTTTGCCTTTATTGGGTAGTCCTTGGCAAAGTGGTCCTTCTGGCTGTATAAGAAGCAAGCCCCCTAATTGCTAAGGGCCTGTCTACAGGGGTCGCTGTATATAGGCCGAGTATACGCCGGACCCACAGCAGAGCTAGCTGCGCGGCTAGCTGCTGAGTTGACGGCGGGCTGTACGGCTGGTGCTATAGGAGTTGCTAATTATGCTAGGGCACTACGGGCCGTTCTTATAGCGCTTATGGTCTGGTTTGAAGAGTTTCTAGCTTTATACCGCTTAGCTTATACCTTAATTCGATAGAGGCCTTGATTAATAGCTAGGCAGTGGTCTGTAAGTACCTTTAGCGTCTGTATAGTAGTAAAAACTGGCAGTACGGCGCGCTGTAGGTCTAGGGTGAGCTTATTAAAGAGGTCTGGCATTAGGTCTTTATGGGGAATTTAGGCTTAGCTAGCTAGGTATAGAAAGCGGGTCTAAAAGGCCAAAAAGGTCTCTATTGTTTTTATATTAAGGGCTTTATAATTAAGGCGGGCGTTTTGTATCTTAAAGGGGTCCTTATAAATAGAAGACAGGTGGTTAATTATCTCTTCTTTAGAGAGGAAGGGGTTTGCTAAGTCCTAGGCATATCGCGGATGTAGATGCGTCTATGCGTCCCTGCTGGTACGGCCGAAGACGTAGGCCATTTTAGCTCAAGCAGTAGGGAAGTGGTCTGTATTAACTTCGAGCTTGTCTTGTAGTTAAAGCTTCTAATTGTTAAACGTAGGGTCAGTTCCGTCCGTAAGTAATAGGGGGTCTGTGACCTTCGCGGACCGCGACGATGCTGATGCTGTATATTGGGCTAGGGCCTTAAGGACTGTAGTAAGTCTATAGGTGTCTAATAACTCCTCGCTAGGTATAGGGGTGTCTCTGGTTTTAAGCAGCTCTTGAAGCCGTTCAATTTCGGTATTGGCTGCTGCGAGTTCTTCCTGGGGGGTTGAGACGGCGACTGTTTCACCATCGGAGGTATTTGCAGGTCCTATAGCGGCTTTGCCAGCTACTGTATTTCTTGGCATGGCGGTAGGGGTATTGGGTAATTTCTAGTGTTTGTTTATTTTTTGGGGGTTCTGGTCTATGCGTGTCCTATTCTTAGGTTTCGCGTTCTGTTTGTGTTCTTTTGGTTCTGTCCTGTCCTTAGGGTCCTGTTCTGTTCTATTAGTGTCCTTTGGGTCCTTTTCTGTGTCCTTGTCCTATTTGTAGTTTGTAGATATTTTTAAGTTCCTTCTTAGGAAAGAAGAGTAGTGACGAGCTTTGGATAATGTTAGCAACTCAGTTAATTGAGGTATGAGCACGGGAAAAAGGACGCGCAAGCCTATATAATTGGATTGTCTATAAACGAGGATCCAAAGCTAGAGAAAGGAAGGAGAAGAATAGTAGCGCCGCTTAATATTTTATGCGGTTCTTAAGTTACGTGACTCGCGTCTACCATAATCCACGTCTGCTAAGATCCACCGTTTTCTACTAGCGCCGTAACAATTCCTATGGACTTAATTAATGTTATCTTAGTAGCTAAATGTTTTGTTAAACACGTCTTTAAGCTATATAGACTCCCTAACTTGATAATATCTAACTATAGAAGCTAGTTTATTTTAGACTTCTAGCAAGCTCTATATAAACAATTAAGTATACAAATACAACTCTTAACTATATTTTATCTAGAGACAGATGGTTAAACTGAAATTATAAACGCGATTATAAAATAATACCTATAAATGTACTACTCCTACCTATAAGACAACTGGGAAAAGTGGCTGCCTTTAGCTAAGTTTACTGCGAATAATATAATAAATGAATTAACAGGCATAACGCCGTTTTACGTAACCTATAGATAAAACCCTTAACTTGGATTTAAACTATAACCTAAAATTAATATAACAGGACCCACGATTAAATAGATTTAGTTAATTAATACATATAACTTTGCTAATTAAATAAAGTAGTTAATGGAACTACTATAAAGTAAATTAATGTACGCTTAAATGGTATAGGAATGGCATGTAAACAAAGAACAAGCTCCCGCGTGGGACTTTAAAGAAGGTAATATAGTTTACCTAAATACACGAAATATAAAGACTTAACGGCCCTTAAAGAAACTTAATTGGAAGTTTATAGGCCTGTACTAAATTAAAAAGAAACTAAGCCTATACGCCTATAAGCTTAAACTGCTAACTGAGATAAAAATATACCTAATGTTTTATGTAAGCTTGCTGCAACCCTTAAAGGGTAAACCTTTAACTTATAAAGTGCCGCCGCCACCTCCTATAATTATTAATAACGGTAATAGTTCTTACTTTATTAACTTAATTAATAATATATAATAGAAAACATAATCTAAACAATTTAAACTTCTTATTAAGTGGGAAGGATATAAAACATAAACCTGGGAAACCTATAACTAGATTAAGGCTAACGCGCCTTCCTTAGTAAAAGAATTCTATAAGGACCATCCTTTGCGGCCTGCTCTGGCTAGATGGACATAATATAAAGGCAAATAACTGCCACCCGACACAAATACACGAAACTTAAATTTAAAAAGAACTTGAAATAAGTTACAACGTTTGTGACGCGATTACGTGATATATAAGATGTTAAGGAACTTTAACCGGCAGTTAAAGTTGTCTAATTGGTTAGATCTGCCTTGCCAAGACCGCCACCTAACGCGAAAATACGACACGCAATAAAATTATAAATTCTTAACTAAATTGAATTATTTTGAACCTTTGGCTAAAGGGGGGGGGTACTGTAATGGGACTAGCCTAGTTACAGTAGGAATGTCTTAGTAAAACACTTAACAGATAAACTTAACGCTTTAACCAAATTCTGCCAAATTCTGCTAGATTAATTGAATTCTACCGAAGTCCGTCCGTGTGTGTATATGCGCACGCATTAACCAAGACCCCTAACTATTTAATTACAAGATTCTCTAGTTATTCCTTTCTCTTCCTTATGTAATGTCTTGTTCTCTTCAAGAGCTATATACCCTTAGATTTAGATAGAATTTATATTATTCCTTCAAATCTTCCCTAAAGCCTCTTCGCGCCCCTTACACCTATGCCTCGCAGCTATATAACTATATACTTAGGTTTTACCTAACAAAAAGACTCTATAACGGCACCTATATAATTATTACACGCCTAGGCCGCCGCTGTATTAAAGCTTAGATACTTAGCGGCAGCTTTTATAGCTAGCTACGGCTAATCCCTTATATTAAGCTTACCTCTATAAAGGGAAAACTGCTATTTTTATTAGTAGAAGGCAGTTTCCAATCTAGCTATACTTTACTATAACCATAAATAAGTTATAGGGGCAGTCTTTTAACTTTATCGGCGTTAACTTATATATACCGGTCTTTACCTATAGGTAGCTCTATATTGCCCTATCTTACATTACTACTATAAATAGTATTTTAGTACTGCTTCCTCTAAATTAAACTAAAATAGACAATATTATATATCTAGAGGTTTTACTTTTATAATAAGGTATATAATTTTATTAAATAACTACTTCTATAACTGTTCTATAGAGCCAGTAAAACCTCTGTAAATGCCCTATAGGGTCTAGTAAATACCCCTTTTTTTCTCCCCCCCCTTCTCTATTCCTCCTCCCCTACTCCTTATCCTCCTTCTTATACTCCTTAACTATATCCGCTAAATAGTAGAGCAGCGCTGTAATTTACTAGTGCTGCCTAAAGTGGGGATGCATATAGGTAGGCGGGGCCTCCTCCTCTTTCTTTTTATTATTATTAGCGGTGGCGGCAGTAGGAGGCACTAAGGTATAAGGAGGAGCGCGGCCGTAGCGGACTAGTAGGGTAGTGGCTACGGTGGGGGCAGACGCTATTATCTCTCTTAGTTATGCTTTTTAATATTTACCTTACTAACTTATAGGCCCGGAAGAAGCACTGTGCCCCTTTACTACTATAATAGAAGTTAGTATAGCTACTGCGTAGCTGGCCTATAACTAGCATATATTCTATAAATAGGCCACCGCCCTATATATATAACGTATAAGCCTACGGGGCTACTATACCCCGGCTTTACGCTAGGGCCGTCTCCGTATTTAGAGCCCTAGCCTTAAGGCGTACCCCCTAGTAGACCCTAGAAGCTCTACCTAAGCTAAAAGCCTACTATAGAGATACGCCCTAGACGCGTAGTATGGGACATAGTGCTTATATTATGGCCGTGTTAGCGGTAGCGGCTTTAGTAGCGGTAGTAAGTATAGTAGGTAAGGGATTCTAAAGTAGGAGGGTAGTAGGCCAATTAACGGCTATAAAGCTGGCTAGGAGGGAAGCGATAGGAGCGGCGGCGGTAGTAGTAGTGGTAGCAGCAGTAGTAGAAGCGGGTAGGGGCCTAGCGGTAGCTATAGCTATAGCAGCTATTTATATATTAGTATCTTCTTAAATTCTTAAATTCTTTTATAGTACTAATACTTACTAATACACTTATCTACTAGGACCGAAGTCCTATGCATAGGCACCCTAGCCTAAGACAGCGGCGGTATAAATAAGAAGCGGCGGCTAGGCGCGGATATAGCGGCGGTAGCGGCGGTGGTGGTGACGGTAGTAAAAGTAGTAGTAGTAGTAGTAGTGGCGGCAGCGGTGGTAGTAGTAGTAGTAGTAGTAGGAGTAGTAGTAGCAGCGGCAGTGGTAATAGTAATAGTGCTGTTGCTTAACGAAGAAGACGATAACGATAACGATAATATAAATAGCTATTATTAATATACATTACGTAATTAATTATATAAATCTATATTACGCAATTATTACATAAAGGCAGCCTTATATTACTACTATAATAGCAGTAAGGTAGTAGTAGGGTAGTAGTAGGGCAGTAGTAGGGCAGCTACTTAGTTCCTAAAAGGACTTCGTCCCTAAAAGGACTTTATCCCTAAAGGATAAAAGCCTACCATAGGCGCAAGAAATAAGTAAATTTCTTATTATAAAGTTACTAAAGTTAAAGGACCCTATTACTGGATAAGAGTATAATGTAATCCTTATAATAGTAGATAAGTTAACTAAATAAGGCTACTTTATAGTATATATAGAAGAAATCTTAGCGGAAGATATAGCTAAAATCTATATTAAAGAAGTGTTTATAAAATATAGAGTGTTACGGAGTAAGTATAAGCGATAAAAATATATAGCGAAGTAGATATTATTAAGCTATATATATAAACTATATAATAAGTTAAGACGTTATATAAGGAAAAAAGGTAAAGAAACAGGAAAAAAGGGTGTATATTATTAGTTTAGTTGCTTAGTTAATACGTATATAAAGTAGAATAGGATTTAAGTAGCGGTCCTAGCAAAACTTAATAAGATTTAGTAGATTTAGTAAAATATAGCAGAATATAGCAGATTACTATTAGATTGCCATAGATTACCGGTAGATTACTATTAGGTTACTATCTTACAGTTAGTCTCTTCTTACTATATTAGTGGAAATAGGTAGATATATATAAGGTATTATTATAAGGGATATTATTGCGGACACCTTGGGTTGCCCTCAGGACAATCTTTAAACGCCTCTTAAATAGTCACTGGTTATATACCAGAGGCCTTACCTTATTAAGGATTTGTCTCTCTTACTAATCTATTCTATTCCATAATTATGTTTTTATAGCCCCCTATCTATAAAGTCCCCTTATATTTAAATCCTTTCTACTCCTTTTTAGAAGGGTAGCTAGCTTTAAGGGCTAGATTGTTTATTTATATCTTTTATTTATATCTACTATTTCTCCCTTAAAATCTTATAATAACCTAATAGAAACTCTATGGATACCTTATAGAAAGCCGTCGCATTAAGGTAAAAAGGTCCCTTTAATAGCAAGAGATTGCGATAATATAAACCTCTAGGTAAGACAGCTAAATAGGCCCTAATACCTAGCTGCACTAGAAGCTTAAAGACTTTTATATACCTATAGTCATCGCTAAGGAAAATATAGACACCCTTTATAATAGATATAATGTTACTAGAAAGTAACTGGAACCCCTTTAGCCCTACCTAGGGTAATTAAAAGACTAAGCACTGGAGGTAACCATAAAATCTTTCCCTAAGCTAGAAATGCTAAAGGAATATATTAATATATTTAACTAAAGACCTAACCAGAACCCTTTTAGAAGACTACCAGCCTATAATTAGTATAGTAGTAGTATATAGACTGCTTATAAGCTAAGCAGGCCTACCCCTTTAGGTAATCTAACCTAAATACTAACTTAAGACCTAAGGCTTATTAGGAAATCTATACTAGCTATTAGTGCTAATACTACCTCTATAGCCGGAGCTTCCCTAGGCCTAAGTTTAGAAAGTTAAGAGATTTATACCAATATCCTTTAAGACGGATATTAGGAAGCTATTATAAGGCTCTTAAAAGCTATATAGAAGAAAGCCACTAATAAATATATTAAAACCCTCTAAGGGTAAATTTAGATTTAGTAGGGTTTAATCTAGGCTAGATAAGTTTTTTTATAATCTAGCTAAGGCTAGGGGCTTCCTAGGGGCTACTTAATACCTACCTAAGAAGGTATAGAAGACTTAAAAAGGCACCTATATTGTTGGTCACATAGGGTGACTTACCAATAACGACTACTCGAGTAGGTTACAGTGATGTTGGTTAATATGCTTATTATTAGAATGAGGAAGGGCAAGGAGCTTAAGACTCCTCGCCACGCTAGTGCCGCGGCGACACGTAACGACCGCTTACCTCATTCCCAATACTAGTAACTCTTCTTTTATGGTTGCCATCTATATACAAATACTGCTTAACTAGCGTACCAAATATTAATCCTCCTTATTTACTATTACCATTGCAATATAAGCCTCGCTGTCCCAAAATTTACCTTTTAACATATAGTGCTTTCTTGCTTAGGAGTTATGGTTGGATATTATATTAGGGCCGCCAAGGCGCTAGTTGTAAGTAAGCCAATAGCAATTTTCCATCCTAGGGATGGAAAATCCTAATTAGCTAGTTAGAGTTAGGGTCTATAGAATATTATACTCCTACTCCCTCTTAACCTAACCTTTAACTTATATATATAGAGTGTTTGTGTTAACAAACGTTTCTAAAGCCTTGTTTAGGTTTGCCTTTGTCATTATATCTACTGGGTTATCTTAGCCATTAATCCATTAAATCTTAAAGAGTTCTTACCATTTATAGAATTGCTAAAGTGCCATAATGTTAATTATAAGGCGCTTCTCCTTTATGGTATTAAGCTTGACTAAATACTTATAGAGGGAATATAAGTTAGTGCATATGATTATAGGGATAATAGGAAGTTTTAGTTAATCTATAATTATCTTAAGGGTAGTTCTAATTACAATTGCTATATCAACTCCGCTAACTATTCTATATATCTCTAACGCTAGAACGCTTTAAGTAACGCGCTTACTCTTAGTTAAGCTTTAATAAATAAGGTTACTGTAGATTATAAAGTCATTCTCTCTAGTAAATTTATTTGTAATAATAATTTTATATCCTAGCTAGGAGCTAAAATCTTTGTTATTTATAAATAATCTATTAACAAATATAAAGAGCTTAACAGCGGGAAGATTAATAGGCATGTAGAATAGTCCCCAATCAAGATGGTTTATTTACTAGGAAAGACGCTTATTTAGGGCAAGAACGTTATCCTTAGTTGGTTCCTGGTGTTAAGCGGCAATAGAGAGATTAAAGGAAGCCTTAGGTTAATAGATAGAAGCAACATAAGCTCCGCAAGCGCGTTACTCCATATATCCTTACTTTAGAGAATTAACATTAACAACGTTAATCTTCTTGCCTTAACCCTTCTGGCATAGAGTAATAGAATCCTTATTTAGGGAGAGGATGCATCTATTAAAGAGCAACAGTATTATTAAATTAAGCTTTTCCTTTAGCTTTGCCATTAGATTTGCCTTTACTAGCTTATCTTCTTTAAGGGCTAAGAATTGGTTATCTCCCAAGATAATTATATTATTGGTTTATATGCCAATAATTCCAAATAGAGTTCCCGTAGTTGTGATAAGGAAGCAGGGGTTGAATATAAAAGTAGTTATTAAAAGCTTCTCTTTATGGTGCTTACTATAAGTAGCCCACCAATAAGTTCCTGCCTCTATGATTCTATATAATAACTTAAGCATAACTATAATCATATCTTTAGGATATTAGTGGCGAATTTGCTCTAGAAGGTATACTAATATTAAGCGCTAAAGGTGCGTTTCTAATTAGGTATAGACCTAAGTAATATCTTATAAATAAACTGCCATTCCATTCTTTATTAAGGAGGGAGCTAGTGCAACTATAACTTGCTAACTAGCTTATTAAATTATAGAAGATTGCGTAAGAATCACCTCCTTACTATTATTATTGTAACCTTAGATAATAAGCCTTAATTTCTTAAATGGGGCGTTAGTAGCTTTGCCTTTAATCTTATTAACCATTCTTAACTTAAAGATACGAACTTTATTAAACTTAGTAGGGTTATACTTCTTAAATTTAAAGACTCCTCTTACAATAAGATTATCGATCTTTTGCTTATTAGATACTTAAAAAGGAGCTCTAGGGGTTATAATACAACCTTCCTTTTAGAGTTGTTTTATAAGCTCAAAGTTAGCCTTTTCCTTAGCTGTTATAAAGGCCATTAATAACTTAACTTTATCCTTAATGGCGGCAATAAATTGCTCTTTAAAATTAACAAGATATTAGCAATTTTATAATCCTTTTAGGCGACCTCTTCCGCGTTGTGGTTATGGCATATCTACTATAATTATATTAGGATCGTAGTCGCCTTTTAGAGCACGTTAATTATAGTTCTCCTCTAGGGCATCTTCTAGGGCATCCTGCAAAGGCTTAAAACTATTATCTTTATAGTAAGGCTTAATAACAGTTAAACGGAATTAAGTGGGTCTGTAAGGCATCTAAATAGTATAAGTTTAACCATTAATTGCAATGAGTTAATGTGGGCCTAACCATCCTCCCTTTTTATGCTATATGCGTACCTTAGACTGGAGTGGCAGATTAAATATAGTTAAGGCGTTTAGGCCATTTCTTATTCCTAGTGCGTTGTTAACCTAGCATGTGGCGTAGAGACGTCAGATCTCCTTTATTGCCTTGCAAATAGCCTTAGCTTATTACGCAACAGAGGGAGATAGTGGAGAATTGTTAGTTATTTAAGGGTAGGCGCTAAAGACTAGCAATATGGGTATAAGTCTATCTAGGCTAGTGAAATTGTTAATAGCTTTAACAGCTATTTATAAGGTAAGTTCTTTACTAGTATCCTCTAGTTCTAAAGAGATAATCTTATATACGCGGTATAATGGCGTGTAATATCACTCCACTTTTCTAATACTATTATATGCCTTAATAGGGACTTCCTTAACCTTAATTGCTATTACCTTTATCTATTATTAAAACTCTATAAATAAGAAGTTCTTTCCTATATTATAGACAATTTAGTTAGGGGGTCCTTAGTAGATATTAATCTAGTATAATTAAAGGGTATCCTATGCGTTCCTAGCTAATATATCCTTTAAGAAACGTGCGGCTTGGAAGGAGGTTAAGAAGTTAACAACTTAGAGTACTAGCTTGCCGCTAAGATACATAACGTTAATAATAATATAGAAGTTAAAGTTATAGTTATCTTTAAGGGTGAACTTGAATCGGCTAGGGGACTTCTAGTTTATTTGGCAGTAATGGCAGTACTTTATAAGATGCTTAATTGCCCTAACCTTAACTTTATAGCCTGCTTACTAAAGGACCCTAAGCAATTAATAAATAGATAGGTGGCTAAATTAATGGTATAGTTGACATAACTCTAACTCAGTTAGGTGGCTTTAAGTAATACTCTTTTCTAGTTAATAAAGGAGCAACTAAGGGTGACCCTACTTGCGTATAACAGGCACCCGATTATCTCCCTAAATAAGTACATTCTTAAGGTTATTAAGCTTAACGCCTAATTTATCTATATCTCTAATGCAAAATAGAAATAGGGTATTTGTGGGAACGACGTGAAAAGTAATATACCCTAAGGGGGTTTAGACTCTAATTATGCTAAGAAAGATCGCAGTACCCTTGCTAAAACAAATCGTATATTGACCTGCCGTTAATTAGTTAATCTAAACAGAGGCATTAAGTTGTTAAAGGGCTCAAACTTAAGGTTCTCCTACTATAGATACTCCTACGGCTCCAGTATCTGGTATAATACTATAGAAGACATTCGCCGAGTATCTATTGTTAAAGGAGAACGCGGAGCTCTCCTTTAGCTTATTAAAGATATCTAACTTCGTGATAGAATGGAGCATAGATTGGTCATTAAGAACAGCAACGGTTTGTGTGCTATCTACCTTACCATACTCAGTAAAGTATTAGTTGGGTAAGTAGTCCTTAATTTCCATATCTATAAGGAGCTGTTTGGCCTTATTAATCTCACCCTTAAGATCTTCTACGCCTTTATATTAAACCAGGAAGCTTTAGAAGTAGGCCGCAGTAACCTTACAATTTCTAACGTTTTTTACACTCTAGCGAAACTTGTTATATACCTCCTTTCGCTTATTAAGAGAATGCCTAGTTAACTAGCAATTTAGTTTCTTACAAATATAGTACTTATTCTTGCGATCACTTTAAAATAAACCTCTATAAGGACCTCCACCTTTGCCTTATGGTCGTTGATTGTACCCTTTACCGTATTGCCTACCACGGCCACCATATGTTTAATTAGTCCAGTTGTGATCGTGTTGGTTAGGCGGGTCGATTAAAGTAGGTTAAAGTTGGGCGTTAAATTGCTATACTTCTTAAGAGCGTAAAGCAGTGCTAACAGAAGATCTTAATTGAGCATATACGCCTTTATAAGTATTTGCAGGATTAAAGAGAGCAAGGTTGTATTCTTTAACACCTTAGTATACACTAATAACTTAATCACGTAGGCTAAAATCCTCTTAATATAATTTAGATAAACCACGCTAAATTATCTAAAGTTAATTAAAGAGCTTTTGGAGATAATTAAGCTAAGGGACACCTGGGTTTATAGCAATGATCCTTAGGAAGGTAGTCTCTCTCCATTCTAACATATACTGCTGCTTATTCTCTTCCGTTTTAAAGTGGTATTTTGACTTATATATTATATGGTCAAAATCGTATCCTTTTCCTACCAAACAATTATAATAGAAGGTACTAGCTTGGCCCTTAAGCATAACGGAATAGGTGTTATAGTATTGATTAGACTCTATTCCTACCTTCTAGCAACAGTTGTAGAAGATACATAGTTTTAAATTAAGAACATTATATAATTCCCCACTAAACTTCTTCTCCTAATCTAAATAAAGCTTTATAAGCTCTGTAAGTAATTTTAAAATGCCTCCAATTTGGAATTAAGAAGGAGGTAGAAGTTGCATTGCAGGCTGTAGTAGGGATATAGGTCTAGTCGGTGGAGTCCAAAGGCTATTGGATTGCGAAGCGATGGGGTCCTATACCCGCTCTCATTAGGGTGTAGTATCTGACATTAAAGTTATGGGTTGAACTAGAGACAGAGGAGTTGAAGGCGGAGGTATATTTGTCTCTAAAGGTGTATTGCTTGGATTCCATCGTGAGTTAAGCTTCCTTATAGTACGTAGTTGATGCTTAATCTCTTATGGAGTCCATTCGTGCTCTTCTTTTACATCAATAACCTGCTCCTAAATGTTGTTTCTAATAGTACCTCCGTCTATAGGTATAAACACTCCATACTCCCATAAGAAGTTACGGAAGTCTTATATAATATCCTTCTTTATAGGAGTCTATATTTCCTTTATTAATCTAATAAAGTCCTCCCTTACATAGTACTATAGTATAGTATCATTATATTCGCTGTCTTTATAGTGTGCCATACGGTGTAATAAGAATCCGTTTAAGTCTTATTAATTAACATCTTTAAGGTTAGTTATATCGGCGTTCCATATCTCTGGGTTAATATCATCCTTATACTTCTTTGGGTAGGTTAACGCCATGGTAGATATAGTTGGGTAGTAATTATGATCCTACGGTCTATAAAGGTATACCGAAGGTATTAAGGTAGTTATTTAACGCGTTTCGGACGTTAACTTAGGACCTTAGGTTTAGTAACACTTCTAACCTAAAGTACTTAACCAAATCTTTGTAAACATGGTTGTTCTATATAATAGACGCAACTTAGTATCTCCTAGTACTTAATAATACTTCTGTTACTAGTTTTCCGCAAGTTTAAGGTAGCATAGTATTGCCGGGATCCATTCCATATAAGCGCATATAGTACCCCTATATAAGACTGTCTCTTCTGTTCAAAAACCTAGCTGCTCTGTGGTTAACTGTGTATTCAACCACTAATTAGTGTTGGTCACACAGGGTGACTCACCAATAACGACTACTCGAGTAGGTTACAGTGATATTGGTTAATATGCTTATTATTGGAATGAGGAAGGGCGAGGAGCTTAAGACTCCTCGCCACGCTAGTGCCGCGGCGACACGTAACGACCGCTTGCCTTATTCCCAACATATATAATAAATAGAAAAAGGATATAGATTAATTGGCTAAGACTTTTAGTAGTTTAGAACTCCGCTATAAACCTAGCGCCTAATATTTAGATAATTAGGTTTACAAGGTAGATAACTTTTTTAAGATGCTAATAATATAAGACAATACCAAAGAACGTATATAGTGGATTATTAGCAAGATTAAAAACTAATTACTAAACTAGATTGCACTTAATTAACTTAATAAAGAATAAATTATTATATAGTTATAGCTCCAGACCTTCCTAAAGGGTTGGACCTAAGATTTGTATATTATATAATATAATAACATAGAACAATTTTAGAATGGTATATAGTTAGATTGTTAAGATTTCCGCTAGTTTATAAACTTTATAGAAACTTATACTTAATAGATAAATCTAAAGCTCTTTAAAAATAAGGATAGTAGCATCTATAAGAAGGAGAAGATTAGATTTATTTAGGCTAAAATTAAGCTAGTAATTTACAATAAAATCAAGCGCGTAGGAGCCCTACCGCGGATTACCGTATATATAGATTTTAAATAAGCGGTTCTAAATACTAAGGATGTAGTAAGGAACTAGACCTCTTTTAGTAAAAAGCTAGGGGGTAGCTAAAAGTATAGGCACTCTAGTAGTAATATAGGGCAGACCCAGTCTTTAAAGAAGCCGTTCTTAAAAAGAACTTTAAAATAGTTAAAGTTGGGAACCTTAAATAGCAGGAAAGACCCTTAGGGTTAACCTAATACCTATCTAACACCCTTATGGGAACGCTCTAAGAAGCTAAAAGGACATTCTTATTAGAAAAATAAGTAGGGCGATAAACGTACTAATAAACTAAAAAAAAGAGAAGCTCTAGTTATAGATATTTCCTAGCTATAGCTAGGGCAAGATATAAAAGGAAAGACTCTTATTATTACTGTTAAGCTAGAAATAATACTCCCTATAGGCGAAATATATTAGTTTTAAGTACTATATAATAGCGGCGCTGAAATTAATCTTATATAATATAATTTGGTAAAAGAGTATAAACTTATCCTATTGCTAAGGTGGCGAAAACCTATTATAGGCTTTCTGGATAAGTATTAGATTAAACTATATAGCGCCTATAAGCTTATAGTATTAATAGCCAATATATATAACCGTATTAAGGTAGTTGGCTTATAACCATTTTAGGCGGCTAACTTTATAGGTTATAACTTTATCCTTAGATATCCTTAGCTTATAAAAGTAGATTTTAAGATACGCTTTAAAATAGAAGCCTTTAAATAGTAAAATAATAAAGAATTAGAAGGGGGTATATTACTAATAAGCTTAAAAGACATCCTAGAAGATATAGCTCTAGGTAAAATAGTATACACTCTATACCTAAAGGAGTATTAAATCTAACCCCTATTTTATAGCAAGATAGGTATAGAGCCTAGTATAGGTAATAACCTTTTTATAATAAATACCCTATAGGAAACTGTTAGATAGGTTATAGAGATACTATAGGGAGGCGGTGATCTTAAAGATCTTATAAGATACTTCTACCGCTATAGGTTACTCTAGCTTAAGTAATACGCGGAGAGTATACTATAGTACCTTAAACACTACGTTAAGGAGTTCCTTACCCTCTACTAGCTACTATATAAAACTATTTAACGTATCCCTTCGGCTGGTGACGTCCTATGAGAGTTGGACCGTGCGCAAACACCGGAATTAAAAGTACGCGTATGGTCACGGAGCCTTGATTCTATTGATTCTATTGGCTGGCTCTTATCGATAACCGTAGGACTAAATACACCAGCCGAAGGGATAGTAGCAACTATATATAAATAGCTACTATAGCGCGCGACGCTATCTATAAGTGTCTTAAGGGAGCTCTAGGACCTATCTAATAATAATATAAAGAATAAACGCGACCCTAATTTATTAAATATTCTAGTAGGCCTAAGGGACTTACTAAGGGTATTTTTAGGTAGGTAAGCTAAAATCCTTTACAAAACTTGGAATATAATTATATAATTAATCTAGAAGAAGGTAAGTAGCTACTAAACCTTTTTATCTATAACCTATTTTATAAAGAGCTTAAGATCCTATAGAAGTACCTTAATAGCTTACTAGAGAAGGGATAGATACGGCCTAGTAAGTCACTAGTAGGCATACTAATCCTCTTTATTTTAAAACTAGATAAAACTATAAGGCTATATATAGACTATTATAGTTTTAATGAAATTATAATTAAGAACCGTTACCTACTACTACTAGTTAGTAAAATGCTAGATTAACTATTTAGGGCAAAGATCTTTATAAAGCTAGATCTATAAAACGCCTATTATAGGCTCCATATTAAAAAAGGGGATAAGTAAAGACCGCTTTTAAAACCTAATATAGCCACTTTAAGTATCTAGTAATGCCTTTTAGGCTAGCTAATACGCCTATAATATTCTAATTATATATTTATAGAGCCTTAGGGGGACTAGTTAACTATATATACATTATCTATCTAGATAATATTCTAATCTACTTAGAAGATAAGAATTAGTATAAGTAACACGTCCACAAGTGCTGGAATGTTTAGATAATTGGGGCCTTTACACCAAGGCGTTAAAGTATATTTTTATTACTAAGCAGGTTAAGTTCCTGGGCTATATTATAACGCCTACAGGCGTAGTTATAGACCTAGTACGGGTATAAATAATTTAAGAGTGGCCGGAGCTAGAGAGCTACTAGGATATTTAAGTGTTTCTAAGCTTTGCCAATTTCTATAGGCGCTTTATTTATAACTACTCGGATATGTCACGGGACGGGGGCAATGGCTATAGAACGTATGTATTTGAGGAGTCTACAAGACGTTACGCGATCGATCGTAAGGGTCGAGGGCGTAAGGAGGTGATATACCTACGCGTAGCTGACGTAAGCTGTACGCGAGGTGTACGCAAGAGCACGGGGCTCTCCTATGGAGGCCCCTGCGGTCGGGTTCCGTAATAGAATATTACCTAATGCCTATCTAACCACGTTACTAAAGCTTTTTAAAACCTAGCCTAAGAAGTAAAAAGCTTAAAGGTAGGAAGGAAGAAAACTAAAAAGGAACTAACTAAATAGTATAAACTATAGATATAGCCAGGAGAGGTACAGTAAGTGTAAGAGGCCAGTCTGACCGGAACGTATGATTATCTAATCGACAGTGTAGAATGAGAGTCTCAGGTAAGTAGAAGGTAAGTCGAAGGTAGAACGAGCTTCACGTATTGAAGGACAAATGCTTTCTGAACTCTTCTATTCAAAG
>Ga0307507_10003815_pt1 | contig 28162 bp, 10 predicted proteins | sample 7_EM_MG_FD_207223 | JGI IMG/M metagenome (GOLD analysis project Ga0307507, IMG submission 207223) | Populus trichocarpa ectomycorrhiza microbial communities from riparian zone in the Pacific Northwest, United States - 7_EM | ecosystem: Host-associated > Plants > Roots > Unclassified | place...
AAGTATTAATACTATAAAGTCCTTTCGCATAGCCCATGCAGTTTTAATGGTAGTAGTGAGTAGTGTAAGTGCTAATAGCGTTAAGCGATTCTTTCTTGCCCCCATTTGGCTTTATAGTAGTAGGGCGTGTTCCTCTACCGTATCTACTATGTGGTCCGCTATAACCTTTTCTAAAATCTTGCTTAGGGTGTTTTTTAAGGTAATAGGGCGGTAGCTTTCTAGAATTAAGTAGTCTACTTTACCTTTTTTTTGTAGGATAACCGTTGTTATAGATCTTCTAAGTCGTAGGTAGTAGCCTATTTTAAAGTATACTCTGGCTACGTCTACAAGCTAAGGTGCTATAAGCGGTCCATAAGTCTTTAGGGCTTTGTTTAGGATCCCATCTAGTCCTAGTGCTATATTATTTAAGAGGCGGCTGATAGTTCTGGCTATTTCTTTAGTTGTTATGTCGCTGTTAACCCTTAGGCAAGTCACTAGTGTTTTACTAGTAATATCGCTAAGGTCTACTAGAGCCAGTTAGGGGAAAAATCTTTCTATAAGGATTTTTACCTTCTTATTATTATTGCTTGTGGCCTATAGTTCGCCTACTCTTTATAGGGGTAGTAGGTGTAGATCTTCTACTAGGCATTCTACCTTTTTCTTTACCTATTTTACTATAGTCCATAGGCCCTTGTTATAGGGGAGACTTAGATTAGTAGTATATTTATTTATAAACTATCTTTAGTTATTCCTTACTTCTTTTCTTAGGGTATTCTTTAGCTGGTTTCTTATGTCTTTGTATTGTCTCTTATCTTTAGAATTATAGCTACTTATATATTTCCTCCTTACTCGTCATTGGCCGGCTATAAGGGCCGCGCACTATACGGACCATGCGTATTGCGTATAGGGGCCTGGTTTTAAGACTAGGCAGTGCTTTTCTAGCCCACTTTTAATTACTGCCTAAATCCTTTCTAGTCTTTAATTAATTTCCTTAGGGGTAGCTAATAAGCCTTGTTTATTTAGTATTAGGTAGATTTCTTCTAGGTTTTAGAGTTATTATTTAATTATATTAAGGAAGCTATCTATATTAAGCTTCCTTATTGCGTATCTTTTACTATTTAGTTGCGCCTTAATGTCTAGATCTAGTTGTATCTGGATAGGGATATAGTCTAAGGTAAGTACCCATTTTTCTTTAGGGGAGCACCTTTTGAGTCTCTAGTATAGGTTTTCGTCCATAATTATAAGGTTAATTGTACTTTTGGCGGTGCCCTATTACCATATAATTACACCTGGGGGGGTAGCTAGCTTAAGGCCCCCATTGTCTATAGCTCTTAGTAGGCACTCTACCTATTAATTAGCAGCAATATGGATACCCCCCCACTATAGGTAGTGGAGGTTTATGTCTCCTAGTAAAATAGACTCCGTGTATTCAGTTTCTAGCAAGCTTATTATAGATATAATATTCTCTGTCTATGCTACCCCTTCGACCCTAGGGTTATAGACATTAATAATTTATACTAGTCCCCTATATATCTGGATAGTTATAACTATAATATCTAGGTTAACTGCCTGCTATAACTATAAGGCAAGGCTGATATTTTTACTAATTATAAAGCACACGCGCATGGCTGCTTTTGGTTCATATAGGAGCTAGAATCCTTAGGGGCAGTATATTAATTATATATAGGTATTATAATACGGCTCTTATATAGCAAGAATATAGTGTTTCTCTAGGTTTAGACTGTCTAGTAGGGGCCTTACTAGATGGTGGTTTGTATTGCCATAGTTATACTATATAATGGTTAAGTAGTGGACCCCTAGTAGGGGTCCTTTACCTCTCCTTTACTCCTTACTTCTTCCATTTCCACTTTCTCTAAGATATTTAGAACTTCCTTCTCCTATATTTACTCCCTGGCCACTACTTATTTTGTATAGAGCTTTCTATCCCTATATCTTGTGTTCCTACTAGCCTTTCTAAATTTAAGTCTATTATTGCCTCCGGTTCTTCCCCTGTTCTTACCAGTTAGCTATATACCCCTTATAAGCCAGCTATATGTGTTATGTTTACCGCATTAAATCTAATTCTTAATTGTCCTGGCCTTAAACTTGCTGTAGCCGTCCATAGGGGTCTTTCTACTAGGCGTTCTCTTCCTTATGTCCCTTATATCCCTGTTCGGTCTGGTAATGTCGCGCAGTGTCACTTTTAGCCCGCTAAGGCTTGGGATGGCTGGCTTAGCCCCCTAGTATTAAAGATAGGAAACGCTAGGAAGATACCTATGTCCCCCTAGCTTATTGCCTGTTGTTTCTATTTATATAACCTAGCATGTAGTTGTTCCTATAGCTATTAAGCCCTTTCCTTCTATCTTCTGTATTTAATGCAGTCTTCTCTCTCCTATGCCTTATATGTGCTTTAGTAACAGTTCGCGCATTTTATTTAATCTTAATTTATATATTATCTTATATTATAGGGGCCTGCACAGTGGCCGCAGCACACCTATACTGCGTATATAGATTGGGTATATCCCCATTATACACAGCAATAATATTATTCCAGGTGTAGTCTGTGGTTATAGAGCCTTATGTTGTATATAAGGCCATTTATAATTATTCCTTTTTAGATAAGGAGTTTTTGCATTCCTAGTATATATACGCTAATAATAAGGGAGCTATACGTTCGTTTATTATCTCCCTAGCAAGTCTCTAGCGCCCCTTATATCCTCTTATTATTCTCGTTATATGCTTGGTTTGTGTTTTCCTGTTAAAGCTATTAGATTTGGGTAATTGTAAGTTCTGGTATAAGGCGTTTTGTTTGTTTTACTATCTTCTATATAGTTACTATATTATCCGCCTGGCGTCCCCTTTCTACCCTAAGGCTTATAGAAACCGCTAAGACTTTAACTAGGTGGTCTTTATAAAGCACTTTTATGCTAATATATTCTCCTAGCCTGTCACCTACCCTTATAACCCGTTTCTTTGCCTATTAGTCCTTTAGGGTAACTCTAATGTCTCCACTCCTAAGGTGTTAGACTACGACAGCGTTATAGACCTCCTTACGCACCTTTATAAGAACTTCTGTCTTTAATTGTCCCCTAAGTTCCTCTGCCTTTTCTATATTTGGTTGTATTATAATTATATACCTAGTTATTATCTTTAGGGGGGTAGGTTCCCTATACTATAGGTACGCAGCTACGGCGGCCCAGGTGCGGTTCGCCTATAGGGGGGGGTTTTATTTATCTTCGATTTTATTTAGCCGTTAGAGGATTTAATTAAGGGTTTACTAGAGGGGCGCCTAAGGTTTACTAGACTGGCGGAGCTATTCTACTAGCTGCATTAGTTTATAATAGCTAATAGTTACTCCCCTACAGTTCCGGATACTAGACGCGTCTAATAGGCTTTATATTTTATCAGATGCCTTCTTAATGGGGGTGTTTCTACTTTCTAGTGTGGTATTCACCCGTCCTTAATGTTGATGTGGAGAGTTATTGTTTGGTGTAGGTCTAGCGGTCGCGCGTGACTACGTACCACCGTTATACCACCTATGCCTCCCCTGTGATACATGCATCTTAGGGGATTGTTAGGGTGTTTTTTAGGGTTCTTTTGGTTGGTTTGGTCTTTTAGGCTAGGTGCAGCAAGAGCTCCTTCTACATCTTTAATATAGTTAGGAGTTTGCCATTCTGTAATTATATATACCTTTTTAGGGTCTATATAGATACCCTTAGTAGTAATAATTAGTCTAAGGTATTTTACTTCTATAACTAAGAATTTACACTTCTTTAGATTAATATAAAGTCCTATGTCCCTAAGGCGCTGTAGGACCTTTTAAATATGCTTAGTATACTTAAAAGGCTCGTTGCTATAAATAAGTATATTATCTAGGTATACAGAGTAGAAGTTATTAAGGTAGTCCTATAAGGCGTTATTAATATAGCTTTAAAAGCTGCCTAGGCCGTTGCATACGCCAAAGGGTATAATAGTATATTTAAATTGGCTAAAGCGCGATATAAATGCGGTTTTTTATTTGTTACCCTCCTATATTTAAAGGTAGTTAAAGGCGGCAATAATATTAAGCTTAGTATAGATTTTGGCTTGGCTAAGCCGCTTAAGAGTCTTATATATAAGCGGTACGGGGTATTGGTTTTTAATTATAATAGTATTAAGTCCTTTATAGTTAACGCAGAATTAGATACCTCCTTCTAGCTTCTTAGTAAGGAGGATAGGGGTGGCTACTGGGGATATACTAGGATGAATAAATCCTTTATTAAGGTGCTTATTAATATACTTTTTAATAACTAGAAGTTTGTCTTTTAATATTAAGTAGGGCCTCTTATAGGGTGGCGTTTTTCCTTATTTAATATTAATGGTATAGTTATTAGGTTAATATAGGGGGAGTATATCTGCGCCCTTTTATAAGCATATGTTAATAAAGTTATAGTATTTCTTAGGGAGGAGCTTACAGAGTTCCTTATTAGTAAATCCTTTTTTAAGCTTTATAAATTTCTTAAAGTCTAGGGGTAAAAGTCCGCAGAGTTTTATAGGGGTATTATCTTTTAAAAGATTAACTATGTCTATCCTATTATTATAAAGGATATAGTTTTGTTCTTTATTAAGCTTATATAGTTATAATTAGAAAGCTATAATAATGGTCCAGCTTTTCCTATATACTATGCGGTAAAAGGCCGCGGCACTTATATAGTGGCAGTTAGTTATAGGTAGGATAATAAGGGGTTTCTTGGATTAATATCCTAGGAGTAAATAGAGGTGGCTAGGCTATGCCCTAGATAAGTCTCCCTGCAGTATTTAGAGTTAAAGGTTACTTCTCTTTTTTTTAGTTAATAGTGGGGTTATATTATTTAAGCTAGTTTATTCTAAGAATAATAAGGTAGTTAGTAAGTAGTGTAATATAGGCCTAAAGCTCTTCCTAGTGCCCGTTTATATCTAGGTGGAGTTATACTATATAGGTAATCTTCTATATGGTATAACTACTATTAGCAAGTTATAGGGCGTGGGCTTTAGTAAGGGGTAAGATAGGTAGGATATAAGTGCGTACAAATTAGGTATCTATAAATTTATTAATAGCTTTGCAGTTAATTATAGAACGGCTTTTATATTGTTTTTTAGTAGTAGTTCCTATTATAGGTAAAACTATCTATTTTTGTTTATTTATCTTTACTAAGTTATCTATTAAGCAGGCTAATATATAGATCCCTTTATTATTAGGGCGTTCTAACCCACGACTTAGGGCTAGGATTTAGCGTTTTTTACTTCTATATCCAACCCTACTATTATTACTATAGCTTTATCTTATATAATAGTGGCGTATAGTAATATATTTAGTATTTAAAGTATTAGGTTAGGTATTAGGCGGCGGCTACTAAACCTAGCTATTAGGGGGTTTAGGTTATCGCAATAATAGCCTTTTTAACGGCATTTATAGCAGCGTCCTAATTTCTAGAGTAGCTCGCATTTTCCATTTAGGAGTTTTTATAGAAAGGTTAGTATAGAGAGGTTAAGATTAGCTCTAGTAGTATTTAAGGTAGTAGGCGTTAGTGGCTTAGTATATATAGGTTTAGTAGGTCTAGGGGGCTTCTATAGAGAGGTCTTTAGGTAAAAGTTAGCAGTAGCAATCTAATTTAGTTATTGTTTAATCTTCTATAGGGCTGCTACTATATTATAGATGTTATTATAGTTATAGCTAGCAGCTGTATAACTAAGGCGGTAAGTGACTTTTTTAAGGAAATCTTCTTAGTCTTTAGTATCATCTTAGGTAAGGGCTTTGATATATTCCTAGAATTTAATATAGAACTTATTAAATAATTTAGTAGGGCTTATCTTTAGAGCACGTAGTTTAGCTTAGTTAGTGGCCAGTAGGTTATAGTTATGGTATATTAGGTTAAGGTTATTAAGGACTTTTTAATAGGACTGCTACTTTTAGGGGCTATTAGTTTTCTACTAAGTAAAGAGTCTGTTAAATAGTATACCCTTTATTTACCTAATAATATAGCCAATCTTAGTGTCTTCTATAAGAAAAAGGTAGGCGCTTTAAGTTAGTTTTTTGCGGATTTGTATCTTCTAATAGCTATATTCCTTACGGTCCCCCTAAAAGACTAGGGGATTAGGGTAATATATATTAGACCCTATAATAGCAGCTTAGGTTTAATTATTATAGCTTTTATTATTACTGCTTTAGTAGGGGTTCCTATTAGGTAAAGCTGCTTAGTATTAACCCTCTATTAAGCATTAAGTAGGTAAGGTTACTAGGGGCATAGAGGCTTAGATAGCGTTATATATAATAAAGAGGTATTTAGTGTTATTACAAATATACTTATTAAGCTAAGATTATAGGTACTTAATTATGCCCTCTTTTTTAGTAACTATAGCAATAAGTATAATCTTAGCCTTCTTTAACTTTTAGATGTTGCGTTTAGATATATAGAGGTTGTCTTTAGTTTCTTAACGCGTATTATTAATAAGCGCTTTATAGGCTTATAGGTCTTAAATAATATTATAATCTTAGGTAGTACGTATCTCAGCTTATATAAGCCTTAGGTAGTAGTTCTGTAAAAGGCGGTAGTATTTATTAAGTTCTTATGCTACCATTTTTATAAATATCTTAACGTCTTATATTTTGATTTTAATAAATAGTAGCCCTTATACTTACTTGTCTATAGTTATATAGTTAATAAAAGATAAAATATTATTAGTGTTTACCTCCTTAGGGGTTAAGGCCAGGGCTAATAAATCGAATTCTCCTAGAATTAATTGGCGTTATAGGTTAAGCATAGGTACTAGGTTATTCTTTAGGTTTAATATAGTGGCTAGTAAGGAATATTATCTTACTATTATAGGTTTTTTGGAAGTATAAGGTAAGGTAACTTATAGATACACTGCTTTTGGCAGCGCCTATAGTGTTATAGAGATATAGAATTGGTTATAGGCTAAGCATTAGTAGTAAAAAGGCGCAACGTAATGTTATAGGACGGGGGTAGTGGCTATAAGACGTTGCGCAATCGATTGTAAGGGTCGAGGGTGTAAGGGGGTGATATACCTACGCGTAGCTAATATAAGCTATACGCGAGGTATACGTAAAAGTATAGGGCTCTCCTATAAAGGCCCCTATAGTAGGGTTCTGTAATAAAATAGTAGTATAAAAATCTAATAAATACTACTACCCTTTATAGAACTACTACCTAAAGCTTATATAAGCTAAAATATATACTACCTAAAACTATAATATTATCTAAGACCTATAAGCTTATAAAGCACTTACTAATAATATATATTAAGAGACTAAAAACAACCTCTATATATTTAAATGCAATATCTAATAGTTAAAGAAAGCTAAGATTATATTTATTACTATAGTTTCTAAAAAAAAGGTATAATTAAATATCTATAATCCTAGCTTAATAAGTATATCTATAATAATGCTAGAGATAGCAAGAACTTACTTTTGGAGCTCTTACTGCACTTAGCCTAAAAAGACCAAACCAACCAAAAGAACCCTAAAAAACACCTTAATAATCCCCTGAGATGCATATATCACAGGGGAGGCACAGGTGGAACGACGGTAGTACGCAGTTGCGCGCGACCGCCAGACTTATACCCAATAATAACCCCCCACAACAACAATAAGGACGGGCGAATACCATACTAGAAAGCGGAAATACCCCAATTAAGAAGGCATCTAACAAAATATAAAGCCTATTAGACGCGTCTAGTATCTAGAACTATAGGGGAGCATCTATTAGCTATTACAAACTAATACAGCTAGTAGAATAGCTCCAGTCTAGTAAACCTTAGGCGCCCTTTTAGTAAACCCTTAATTAAATCCTCCAACAGCTAAACAAAATTAAAGATAAACAAAACCCCCCCCTATAGGCAAACTATACCTAGGCTACCGTAGCTGCACTCCTATAGTATAGGGAACCTACCCCCCTAAAAACAATAACTAGGTATATAATTATAATACAACCAAATACAGAAAAGGCAGAGGAACTTAGGGGATAATTAGAAACAGAAGTTCTTATAAAGATTTATAAGGAGGTCTATAACGCCATTATAGTCCAACACCTTAGGAGTGGAGACATTAGAGTTACCCTAAAGGACCAATAGGCAAAGGAACAGGCCGTAAGGGCAGGGGACAGGCTAGGAGAGCATATTAGCATAAAAGTGCTTTATAAAAATTACCTAGTTAAAGTCCTATCGGTTCCTATAAGCCTTAGGGTAGAAAGGGGACGCTAGGCGGATAATACAGCAACTATATAGGAGATAGTAAAATAAATGGAACGCCTTATATTAGGACTTATAATTACCTAGATCTAATAGCTTTAACAGGAAAATATAAACCAAGTATATAATAAGAACAATAAGAGGATATAAGGGGCGCTAGAGACTCGCTAGGGAGACAATAGATAAATATATAGCTCCCTTATCGTCAGCGTATATATACTAGGAATGTAAAAACTTCTTATCTAAAAAGGAATAATTATAAATAGCCTTATATATAATATAAGGCTCTATAACTATAGACTATACCTAGAACGATGTTATTATTATGTATAATAGGGATACACCCAATCCATATACACAGCACAGGTATGCTATGGCTACTATACAGGCCTCTATAATATAAGATAATATACAAATTAAGACTAAATAAAATGCGCAAACTGTCACTGAAGCACATATAAGGCATAGGAGAGAAAAGACTGCATTAAATACAAAAGATAGAAGAAAAGGGCTTAATAGCTATAGGAATAACTACACACTAGGTTATATAAATAGAAATAACAGGTAATAAGCTAGGGGGATATAGGTATCTTCCTAGCGTTTTCTACCTTTAATACTAGGGGGCTAAGCCAGCTATCCCAAGCCTTAATAGGCCAAAAGCGATGCCGCGTAACATTACCAGACTAAATAGGGATATAAGGGATATATGGGATACAAGGGAGAGAACGCCTAGTAGAAAGACCCCTATAGATAACTATAGCAAGTTCAAGGCTGGGATAATTAAGAATTAGATTTAATATAGCAAATATAATATATGCAACTAGCTTATAAGGGGCACATAGCCAACTAGTAAGAATGGGGGAAGAACTAAAGGCAATAATAAACTTAGATTTAAAAAGGCTAGTAGGAACATAAGATATAGGAATAAAAAGCTCTATATAAAATAAGTAGTGGCCAGGGAGTAAATACAGGAGATAGAAGTTCTAAATATTTTAGAGAAAGTGGAAACGGAAGAAGCAAGGAGTAAAGGAGAGGCAAAGGACCCCTACTAGGGGTCCGCTACTTAACCATTATATAGTATAACTACGGCAATACGAACTACTATCTAGTAAGGCCCCTACTAAACAGTCTAGACCTAGAGAAACACTATATTCTTACTATATAAGAGCCGTATTATAATACCTATATATAATTAACATACTGCCCCTAAGGATTTTAGCTCCTATATAAACTAAAAGCAGCTATATGTGTATACTTTATAATTAGTAAAAATATTAGTCTTGCCTTATAGTTATAGCAGGCAGTTAACCTAGATATTGCAGTTATAACTATCTAGATATATAGGGGACTAATACAAATTATTAATGTCTATAACCCTAGGGTTAAAGGGGTAGTATAGATAGAGAATATTATATCTATAATAAGCTTGCTAGAAACTAAATACGCAAAATCTATTCTACTAGGAGATATAAACCTCTACTACCTATAGTAGGGGGGCATCCATATTGCTGCTAATTAATAGGTAGAGTGCCTACTAAGAGCTATAAATAATAGGGGCCTTAAGCTAGCTACCCCCCCAGGTATAATTATATGGCAATAGGGCACTACTAAAAGTATAATTAACCTTATAATTATAGACGAAAACCTATACTAGAGACTTAAAAGGTGCTCCCCTAAAGAAAAATAGGCATTTACCTTAAACTATATCCCTATCTAGATATAACTAGATCTGGACATTAAGGCGCAACTAAATAGTAAAAGATACGTAATAAGGAAGCTTAATATAGATAGCTTTCTTAATATAATTAAATAACAATTTTAAGACCTAGAAGAAATCCACCTAATACTAAATAAGCAAGGCTTATTAGCTACCCCTAAGGAAATTAATTAAAGACTAGAAAGGATCTAGGCAGTAATTAAAAGTAGGCTAAAAGAGTACTGCCTAGTTTTAAAACTGGGCCCCTATACGTAATACGCATAGTCTGTATAGTACGCGGCCCTTATAGCCGGCCAATAACGAGTAAGGAGGAAATATATAAGCAGCTATAATTCTGAGGACGAGAGATAATATAAAGATATAAAAAACTAGCTAAAGAATACCCTAAAAAAAGAAGCAAGGAATAACTAGAGATGGTTTATAAACAAATATACTACTAACCTAAGTCTCCCCTATAATAAGGACCTTTGGACTATAGTAAAATAGGTAAAGAAAAAGGCGGGACGCCTAGTAAAAGATCTATACCTACTACCCCTATAAAGAGTAGGTAAACCACGGGCCATAAGTAACAATAATAAGAAGGTAAAGATCCTTATAGAAAGATTTTTCCCTTAACTAGCTCTAGTAGACCTTAGCAATATTACTAATAAAACACCAGTAACTCGCCTAAGGGTTAACAGCGATATAATAACTAAAGAAATGGCTAGAACCATTAGCCGCCTTTTAAATAATATAGTACTAGGACTAAATAGGATCCTAAACAAAGCCCTAAAGACCTATAGACCACTTATAGCACCTTAACTTATAGATATAGCCAGAGTATACTTTGTAATAGGCTACTACCCGCGACTTAGAAGATCTATAACGACAGTTATCTTATAAAAAGAAGGTAAAGTAAACTACTTAATCCTAGAAAGCTACCACCCTATTGCTTTAAAAAACACCCTAAGCAAGATCTTAAAAAAGGTTATAGCGGACCGTATAGTAGATATGGTAGAGGAACACGCCCTACTACCATAAAGCTAAATAGGGGCAAGAAAGAATCGCTTAACGCTATTAGTACTTACACTACTTGCTACTACCATTAAAACTGCATAGGATATATGAAAGGACTTTATAGTATTAATATTTAGCCTAGATATTAGCGGCGCCTATAATAATATACCCTATAAGCGTCTCCTATATATCTTTAGGGCAAAGGGCTTCCTAGAATGGATTATTTAATTTATTTAAGGATTTATAGGCCAGAAAGAAATATTACTAGTCTTTAGTAGATACTAGAGCCCCCCTATTATAGTTATAATAGGAATACTATAAGGATTACCTCTGTTGCCTATACTCTTTCTTTTCTTTATAAGCAACCTACTTAACACCTTTAAAAAAGGGGCGACCTAGGGAATAGGCTTTGTTAATAATATAAACCTAATTATATATAGGCCAACAGCTGTAGAGAACTGTAGGACACTAGAAAAAGCCTATAATACCTATATAGAATAGGCAAGATGATATAGAGTCTAATTCTTACTAGAGAAATACCAGCTAATCTATTTTATAAAAAAATGTAACCAATTTGTAGATCTTTAGCATATAATCTATATCTAAGGCTTTAGGGGTTAACCGGTTTAAGGCTTAAGGGTATTAGGAGTATAGGTAAATAGTAAGCTCCAGTAGAGCGCATATACGGCATAAGCGGCCTATAAGGGCTAAGTATAGTATAGCGCTATGTCTAGGATTATTAATTCTATATAGGGTCCATACTTCTAAAGGTCACGCCTACTATATATAGCAGTTGTCCGGCTAACCATAATGTATAGATCTAGCATTTGGGCCACTAGAGAAACTAAAAAAGGCCCCCCTAAATCACTCCTTAAACCACTCTAAAAGGTCCAAATAGCCTGCCTTAGGAGTATAACAGGCGGGTATAAGCAAACGGCTATAGTACTACTTAAGAAGGAAGCTAATATTCCCCCCTTATAACTATATATTGAAGCCAATGTAATGTAAAGGGTGTAAAAGAAACATAACTCTAATGTTATAAAGTATATTAAGACACGCCTAAACAAACTATAGAGGGACCCTAGGGTGCCCTATAGGAGAAGGAACTAATAACCCTAAAGTAGGAAAGATATATTAGGAAAATAGGTAGAGAAAGTAGAAGAAAAATAGTACGGCGCTAGGGCCTAGGCCTATATAAAGGAGAAAGGGAGACGTATAAGAGGCCAGTAAAGATAATAGTAAGGGAGAGAAAGGAGCTAAAGTAGAGTATAAAAGAGTACTAGAAAACCATCTACCGCAATATAATACTAGTTGGACTAACACTGGAGAGATAAATAGGAGTTAAAGGTACAGAGGTAGACTTAGGCAAGGGGAACCCAAGCCATAGTATAGGTAATACTATAGAGGGTAAATACCTAAGGGCTCTAAAAGGGCCTAACAAAGGCAGAAAATACAATGGCAACACTCTTAAGGATAGGAATAATAGGACTAAAAGATTAGCTTTACTAGGTGGGTATCCTAGTAGGTAGCCTAAGGTGTAAATATAGCTGGCTAAAATAGACACCAAAATATATAATACTGTTATGCCCCTTACGCACTAGCTAAGAAGCAATACTCTTAGCAGCTAGCACAGAAAACTATAATACACTACTCTTAATATAGAAAGCCCTTAAGGCGGCTACCCGGTGGCTTATTAGCTAAAATATACTAGACTAGTTCTGGGTTGCAAAGGAAATAGCAATAGAAAGTAAAGGGGTGAGTAATAGGCGCCCCCTAATAACTCTATAGGAGTAGAGTATAGTATATAATACTAGCGCGTCCGTAGGTTTGTTACGGCAGCAGTAGTTCCCAAGGAGGTTAAAAAGTAAGGTAGTAGAGCACCACTAGTGACTTATAGGCGACTTATAAGCGAGCCCTAAAAGGTGGGGAGACGGATTACGGGGTTTTCTTAAATAGAGTTTTCTCCCTATATGTATATAAGGAGTAGTCCGCGTGGGCCTAATAGGGATCTAAATCGGACGTTAAGTAATGAATAATAATATAATAATGCTAGATACCTCTCTATTATATATAATACTACCTAAGCCTCTATACCCTTAGCAACTTTACCTACTTAATACTTAATAGAGGATTAATACTAAGTAGCTTTATCTAATGGGAACCCTTACTAAAGCAGCAATAATAAAAGCTATAATAATTAAACTTAAGCTGCTACTATAGGGTCTAATATATATTACCCTAATCCCCTAGTCTTTTAGGGGAATTATAAGGAATATAGCTACTAGAAGATATAAATCTATAAAAAACTAATTTAAAGCACCTACCTTTTTTCTATAAAAGATACTAAGATTAGCTATATTATTAGGCGAATAAAGGGTATACTATTTAATAGACTCTTTGCCTAGTAGGAGACTAATAGCCCCTAAAAGTGGCAGTTCTATTAAAAAGTCCTTAATAATCTTAACCTAATATACTATAACTATAACCTACTAGCTACTAACTAAGCTAAACTATATGCCTTAAAGATAAGCCCTACTAAATTATTTAATAAGTTCTATATTAAATTCTAGGAATATACTAAAGCCCTTACCTAAGATAATACTAAAGACTAAAAAGATCTCCTTAAAAAAGTTACTTATTACCTTAGTTATATAGCTACTAGCTATAACTATAATAATATTTATAATATAGTAGCAGCCCTATAGAAGATTAAATAACAACTAAATTAGATTGCTACTATTAACCTTTACCTAAAGACCTTTCTATAAAAGCCCTCTAGACCTACTAAACCTATATATACTAAGCCACTAACGCCTACTACCTTAAATACTACTAGAGCCAATTTTAACTTCCCTATACTAACCTTTTTATAAAAACTTTTAAATAGAGAATATAAGCTACTCTAGAAGCTAGGACGTTACTATAAATACTATTAAAAAGGCTGTTATTATAATAACCTAAACTACCTAATAGCTAGGTTTAGTAGCTACTACCTAATACCTAACCTAGTACTCTAAATACTAAATATATTACTATATGCCACTACTATATAAGATAAAGACGTAGTAATAGTAGTAGGGTTAGATATAGAAGTGGAAAATACTAAGTCCTAGCCCTAAGTTATAGGTTAGGACACCCTAATAATAGAGGGATCTATATATTAGCCTACTTAATAGATAACTTAGTAAAAATAAATAGATAGAAATAGATAGTTTTACCTATAATAAAATCTACTACTAAAAAATAATATAAAAGCTATTCTATAATTAATTGCGGAGCTATTAATAAATTTATAAATACCTAATTTATGCGTACTTATATCCTATCTACCTTACCCCTTACTAAAGCCCGCGCCCTATAACTTACTAATAATAGTTATACTATATAGAAGATTACCTATATAGTATAACTCTATTTAAATATAAATGGGTACTAGGAAGAGCTTTAGGCCTATATTATACTACTTACTAACTACCCTATTATCCTTAAAATAAACTAGCTTAAATAATATAACCATACTATTAACTAGAAAAAGAGAGAAGTAATTTTTAACTCTAAATACTGTAGAGAGACTTGCCTAGGGTATAGCCTAGCCACCTCTATTTACTCCCTAGGATATTAACCTAAGAAACCCCTTATTACTGTAACGGGACTAGCCTAGTTATAGTAAGAATGTCTTAGTAAAACACTTAACAGATAAATTCCAACGCTTTAATTAAATTCTGCCAAATTCTACCAAGTTAATTAAATTCTACTAAATTCCGCTAACTTAATTAAATTTCACTAAGTTCCACTCTTAATCAAATTCTACTAAATTCTACTAACGTAATAGAATTTAGTCAAAACCTATTAAAATCCGCGTGGGCTTATGCCTATGCGTCTACTACCAAGACCCTAAATATTTAGTTATAAGTTTCCTATATTCCTTTCTCTTCTTTATATAACATCTTATATTTAGCAAGAGCTATATACCCTTAGATTAGATAGAATTTATATTATTTCTTTAAATCTTCCCTAAAGCCTCTTTATGCCCTCATATTATATTATATTAAAATAACCACTATTAAAATAGCAAACAAACCCAAATCCCTTTTAATAACTATAAGTATTATAACCCTAGTTAGGGAACAGTTAACTATAATGTAATAGTCCTTTATAGATACCTTAGCTTAGTAGTAGGCTGCACTAGAAGCCCAATACCAGCAATTAATAGAAGCACTCTATAAAGAACTTTGTAATATTAAGGCACCTATATTATAGACCCTAATAATAACACCTATAAATAAGATTAATATAACGGTATCTAAACCTAGCCTATTAAATAAGAACACAGAACCAGTAATAGTAGTTTAACCTATATATATAACAAACCAAGTACCTATTATAAAATCTAAAAAGCTTTTTAATCCTCTAATATTTAATAAAAACCAAAATAACCTATATCTCTTTATAACCAAGCTCTATCTTAAACTCTTAATAAACTCTAATTAATACCCTACTAAAGCTAGCAAGGTTAGCTATAGAATATCCTAATTAAATAAAGACGCTATATAAACCATAAATCCATTCTTCCGTAATGGCACTTTTATTGATTTTAAAACCTTTATCTTTCTACTAGAATAAATATATAATAACGCTAGCTACAAATATATAGATGTTACTAAACTTAAAAACCTATAATAATAGAACCAAGACTTCACTAGCTTCTTTTTGGAATTTTTAGGTCTTATTAGTAAGCTAGATTAGAATAAAGCCACTAGAGTCACTACCATTTAATAAGCTATTTTAGATAAAATTAGAGCCTAGTTAGTAGGTAAAGAACTACCAAAAAACCTATCTAAATTTGCTATAGTATATTAATAAATTAATAAAGACCTTTAATATAACAAACAGACTTATTTTCTAAAGTTAACTATACCTTGTATTTAAAATACTATAAAACCGGTATATACCCTAAAGCGCAGTCCGCCTCTAAAACCTAAAAGCCCTATATACAACCCTATGGACCTTAATGCCGCTTAATCCTATATACCCTTAGGAACTAACAAATAAAGAACTTAAGCCACAAATAGAGAATGCTTTAGATACGGTAAAAAGGATATATTTAAAAGCATTGCCAAACTTACCCCTTTAAAAAGGTCCGCCGTAATTCCTCCTATTCCTTAAATTATACCCATTCCTTAAATCATACCCACTCTACAAATTATACTTAAATGCCACAAATTATCTTACCCTTAGTTAACTTAGAAAACAAATTATCCTAAGGCTAAGTTGCGCCTTAGGATAAAAAGTGGAAGAGTATAAGTATTTAGGCTCTTCCAGCACTAATACACGGCATAACTCCCTTAATATACTTAGCAAAATCCAAACACTTAGAAAATAGAAGAAGGTATAAATCTTAATAAATAGCGGAGCCACTAGCATAGGCTTTATTAATACAAACTATACAAAAACTTAACGCCTAAATTTAAAGAAACTTAATAAGCCTTAAGGCCTATAAGGCTTTAATAGCAAACCCTTAATATATAGTAAAATAATATACTACGCCCTAGTAAAAATATAGATAGGTAAACACCTTAAATATATCTCCCTATTTATAACACCCTTAAAGCAATATAAAGTTATACTTAGATATAAATAGCTAAAACAATATAACCCTTTAATTAGCTGGGTTAAAGAAACACTAAAGTTTCATATAACTTACTACTAAAGTTATTACTTAAAAAACCATTTACCCTATAAACATATATATAACTATTTAAATTTAATATAATATAAATTACCCTTGCTATAAACCTTAAGCCAATATAATAAATCTATAACTGCTAATTGTGGTAAAGAATATAAAGATGTTATATTAAAACCTGTCGGAATGTTAGTTATGTAACGTGGTTACGAGACCATAAAGCGAGGCTAGCTAACCTAACCTTAAAGCAACCCCTTACTTTTAGACAATAATAACTACCAACTTCAATACCGCATACGTATCGCAATACAGTGATATTCGTGCACATTGATAAAGCGAGTATACCGACACTGATTAGTAGACATACAGATTAGGAAATACGCAATAAGCTAGAGCTTAAGAACCGTACTGGAAACAGTACACGGATTGCCTAGCCTTGTCTATTCTAGCTAAAGGAGAAAGCTATATTACCCTTAAAGCTCGAGACCACGTATTAGCTTAACTGCTGACGCGTCAAATTGCCTAGAGAATTGTATCTTTACTTAGAGAAGATTGCAACCTCCCTTAAGCTTAAGAGAATTTGTACTGGCCTTACAGCCAATACAACAGATCGCTGAGAGAATAGTAATCTTGCTAAGAACTTTACAGGCCTGACGGCTGTAAAGGACGTATATACCTAAAACACCCTTACCTCGACACCTTTACCTTGATACCCTTACCTTAACGACCTTAACTTTAACCTTGACCTTGACCTTAACCTTGAACTAAATATACACAAGGACTAGTACACTACTTTGCACAATAAGATGGATCCTAAATGGAAGGAGAGAATCGCCAGACATGGTTATAGGATTGATGTAGCAACTGCCTTAGAGGAAGACCTGGAAGAATATATGGAAATGAAAATCTATAAGTATACATATAAGAACTTTACGGATTATACACTACAGTCGCTATTCTAAGAAGAATTTGAAGGCTTTACCATTAAGGACTTTAGAAAGATACACTCTGTTACTAGAGTAAAGCTCTATACTCACCTACTCCAAAGAGGAGTATATGTCGCTATACACAGCAATAGATACCCACTTTATAAGGTTCTATATAATGTCCTTATAGAAGAGGAACCTTACGAATGGATAGATAAGGAAATTATAGGAGCTCTTAAGAAAGTCAGCCCTATGATTATAGTGGCACTACGAGAATAACTTAACTTAATATAAATAGCTCTGATATCGAATCAAGCTATAACCCCGTCAGTTATAGCCTCTTTAGTTCCTACAACCCCCCCCCGCAGCCTACTACCTTCCCATACGGTACCGACGCCTGTAAACCATTAACTACCTCCACTACCTCCAACGCCTGCAATTTAGCCTATAGCTATAGCTACAATACCTAGAACGCAAATACCTACCCCTACAACACCCCAACTAGCTGTTGCATCTATACCCTAGCAAACTGCACCAACTACTACCTAATAGCAAGCTGCACCTACCTCTACCTAGGATTAACTACTTACCCTCCTTACTTAACTCCTATAGACGCAGAACCAGTAATTATTGCCTATAGTAACTGCCTCTACCCTCTCTCTAGCAACCGCTCCTACCCTACCTAATGCTCCTCCTGCCTAGTATCTTTACCCTAGTACTGCTAATACCGACCCTACTATACACCTGCCTATATATAGCAAAGAGGCAGCTACTATTGCTAAGATCTATACGGACGACCAGAAGTACGATAGAGTGAGTAATAGCTTTGACTTTAAGTTGACTATCTTCTATAATATCTGTAAGAGAGCTGGTCTACCTCCTAAAGGCTATATAACTGCATTCCTAACTATACTAAAGGGACTTGCTTAGGATTACTACTATAATAGCAGCCTTTTAACTAGATTATTCACTGAGGCATGTAACTACATATATTACTTCTTTGAAGGACTAGAGTACTATTAGAGAAACCTTACTAAATAGAACACTACTAACTTCCAAGGAATTATTGACGAGAACCCTAATAAGTAAATCTATTAGAGTTTCTAACTACTCCTTAATAAGCTCTTAAAACATCGCTATGGATTATACCTAGAATTTCGTATAGACCTCTTTCTTATGAATAAGCTAGTTACCGCTTGCTAAGGAGTACTAGTATGCCATATTGCTATTTCTAACCCTTTTAAAGACCTCTCCCAGTTAATTAGCAAGCTGTAATCTTCTATAGTTATATAGAAGAAGGAACACCCTTTCTAGGCCTTAATAAGACCGTCTTAAGGAGCCTACTTTATAGATTGTATATACCGCTGTGACATCTGTAACAACTATAACTAAACCCGCTCCTATAGACAAAATACCGTCAGGTCCCTAAAGACCAAGTGCTATGTTTGCTAAAAGGAGAGCTGCCGCTTATGGAAATATATAGAGGAGGAGCGGAACCGTTCTAGAAATAAGTATAAAAGACGTTTTAATAATAGCAAGGGCCGTAACGGTAACTTTAAAGAACGCTTTAGACAATACACTATCTACTATAAAGGAGACGACGATAATGAGTGTAATGAGACTTTTAAAGCTCTTATGCTAGACATAGACGCTAACAAAAACACTAATAATAATAACAGCGAGGAAGAACTAGAAGACCCTAACAGCTACTACCTTATATTATTTAGGACTCTTACTATAGACGAAGCAACCTCTATAAGCGTAGAACTAGCTAATAAGGCTTATACTTACTTACTTACTACAACCTCTACGGAACCTACTATGGAAACTAACCCGTTTAACTATAATACAACAACCGCCGTTTCACGCTATACTTCCACAGTATTTATGGGAATTATAATTAATACCAGTGCGTTAAAGAAGTCTATGGCTGGTTACGGACAATTCTAGGCACTATAGAACGCGGACCAATCTATAAGACTTAATACCTTAACCAAAGGACAAGTTAACGTGTAGTTTGGTATTAAAATTGCTACCTCCATTAAAACTACGGATGTTGTCACCCCTATAGGCAAGATATAGTTTTATATTGTCCATACAGATACCCCCTTCTTGCTCTATTTAGTGGATATGGATAGACTCTAAATCTACTACAACAACCTTAGAAACGTTGTTATTACTTATACTAAAAAAGTGCTAGTAGTGTAATAGTTTGGCTACCTATTTCTCCTATAGAGCTTATTACTACAGTTATATTTATCTAAATCCTTTAACGCGAACCCCTGCTACTTAATAGATATAGAGCTACGGCACCTGCATCGCCGATTTAGACATCCCTTAGCTAAGAAATTATAAAAGCTACTCTACTATGCTGGCCATAAAACTAACAGAATGGCCATTAAGCAACTAACCAAGTTCTGCCACTACTGTTAGAAGTTTAGCAAATTACTAGGCAGATTCCGCTTTACCCTATAAGATAACGTTAATTTTAACTATAATATTATCGTCGACATTATGTATATTAGCGGATTACCCCTCCTATATATTGTTAATAAAGGAACGCAATTCCAAGCTAGTAGATAGCTACGAGATATCAGCGCTAAACACATATAGAACGTTCTATGGATGTGCTAGATTAATATCTACCTAGGGCCACTAGACCTAATTACCTATAACGCCAGAAAGAACTTTGTTAGTAAGGAATTTAAGCAATACGCCACTATTATAGGAATTAGTATAAAGGGAGTACTGGTTAAAGCATATAACTCTATTAGAATGGTAGAGCGCTACTATAGTCCATTATAGCGAGCCTACTAGATTATTATAACTGAAATCCCTAACATTAATAAGGAGATAGGACTCTAAATGGCATTTAAAGCAATTAACAATTTAGCTAGCCCTAAAGGACTAGTTCCTATACTTCTAGTCTTTAAAGCCTACCCCCAAATAGTTAAATCCAATACACTATCCCCCACTGTTATATAACGCGCTACCGCAATCAAAAAGGCTATAGCAGAGATATAGAAGCTACGAGCTAAATGACAGATCGCTAACGCGCTAAATATGCGAAACAGACCTAATGCTAATGCGATTTATAATCTCCTACTAAACTTACCTATTTTAGTCTGGAGAGAAGGAAACACTGGCCAAAGCGGCTATTAGGACGGGCCATTTACCTTATTTATTGTTAAGGGTAAAATATACACTATTAAGCTGTTTAGCGGACCTATAGCCTTCTAATTTACGGTTATAAAACCCTACCTTTAAGTAACTAAATCGTAGGAGCAAATTGTTAGACTAGAATCGCCACCTAAACCTCTACTTAGGTTAGCCCTTTTTAAGACTGTCTTAGAGAGACCTACTAAAGCTTAGCAACAACCCCTAAAACGAGGTAGAGGACGCCCTTGTAAATACCCTCTACTTACGGCTATAACTAATATCACTATCTACCTATAGGATAACAGTTAATTTAGTACCCAATTTAGCGCCTTCTAATAGAAGGAGCTTACTGGTCTACTTAAGAAGGGAGTTTTTAAGATTGTAAGACTTACGGATATACTATAAGGCGTATAACTCTTTAACTTGTAATTTGTTAACGAGATTAAGAATAAGGGAACTAATAAAGTCTTTAAGAAATCCTAACTAGTTGTATAAGCTTATAATGACTTAGAAAAGGAACTGGTTCTTACCTAATTACTAACCATTTAACAAGTTAGCTAATAACTAATTCTCTATATTACCGCCATAAAGCTTCTATAGGTATGACTTTACCTCTAAGATATTTTACAGGCCTACGTATAATTAACCACTATACTGAATTGAGAGTTTTACGTATAACCTCCGCACGAGCTGATTAAGCAACTTGGGATTAATAAGGCCTCTATTCTAAAGGTTGTAAAACCACTCTATAGAGTACTAGAAGCTAGTAACTACTAATTTAAGATATATTACTTATATTACATTTAACAGTTGCATATGGACCAGTCTATGTACGACCCCTGCCTCCTACAGAGTAACGAACCCTTTAGTATTATAGGCCTATAAACTAATAATACTCTATTCCTAGTAGATAAGACCTTTATAAACGTAGAGCAAAACGAGCTGTATAAGGCCAAGTTTATAGCTAGGGAATAGGAATAACTTACCGTTAATACGCCCATTAAGTTTAATGGTGAAGTCATTTAGCTACTAACTGACGGGAGTATTACGCTTACTTAGGAACAATAATGTATAAACCTTAGTATGATTAGCACCAAGCTTGCTATAAGTATAGGATTAAGAGGAGCTATAAGAACCTTAACTCTAAAGGACCAGTATATCGCTTAATGTGCTAGAGGTGCATATATTGCTTTAGTGTGCCAGCTAGAAGCCTTATTTGATTTATCCTTTACCGCCTAGGTAATTAACCCTAATGAGAAAGATGTAAAATAGTTAAATAAGTGTTTAAACTAGCAAATTAAGAACGCTAATAGAGGTCTTAAGTTTGTTAAGTTAGATATTAAAACCCTATAGCTACTGGTATTTATGGGCGCGTTATTTACTAATAATAAGGACCTCTCTTCGCAGATCGGCTATGTCCTTATACTAGCTAATGCTACAAAGAAGGCTAATATCGTCTATTAGAGCTTAGTTAAGTGCAAAAGAGTTACTTAGAGCGTACTAGCTTTTGAACTCTATAGCACGGCCCATAGCTTTGACATTGGCGTTACAATTAAGTCTATAGTAGACAAGATCCTACAAATTAACCTTCTATTTGTACTTTGTACTAACTCTAAGTCCTTATATAACTGTCTAGTACGACTTGGAACCACCTAAGAAAAACGCCTAATAATCGACGTAATGTGCCTCTAGTAAGCCTACAAACGGAGACAGATTATGGAGGTGAAATAAATTAACAGAGAGGCTAACCCTGCTAATGCTATAACGAAGGGAAAACCCTACGCGGCTCTTTAATAGCTTATTAATACGAACTAAATCGACCTATAAGTTGTAGGATAGGTTAAATAAACAAACTCAGATTTAGCTTAGCGTTAGGTAACTAATTATAACGGTACGGACCCTAAATTTAACTAACTAATTAGGATTTTCTATACCCAGTATGGAAAATCGCTATTAGCTTACTTACCACTAGTGCCTTAGCGGCCCTCGCGATATGTTAACCTGCTACCCCTAATAACTCTTCTTCTTCTTTTCTTCCTTAGCGTAGTATCTCCGTAATACAGTATTTTACAGGCTTTAGTTTAGAGACATTTATACAAGCCGTAATACGGGTTATATAATTACAGACCTATAAAAGGAGCGTGGAAGCTATTGCGTATACGCTATAAATAGTCTAAAAGTAAACTTAACTTTAAAGTGTAGATTAGCCTTCTTTTTAAAGTTGCTCTAGTGTTAGAATATTAGTTATATAACGTGGTTATAAGACTATAAAGTAAGGCTAGCTAACCTAACCTTAGAGCAACCCCTTACTTCTAGACAACAATAACTACCAACTTTAACACCGCATACGTATCGCAATACAGTAATATTCGTGCACGTTGATAAAGCGAGTATACTGACAAAACCTTTTAAAATTTATATAATATAGGCCGCGCCTTTTATCTTATTAGTAAAAAGATAAAATTATAAAATCTTTATTATAACTATAAAAGATATTAAGAAAGTACTAGAACCAAAATAATATTATAATCCTTAACCTCTTATGCCCAAAGAGTACTATAACCTAATTAATAAGTTTAAAAAACAATTTATAGACTAACTAGCCCCGTATTAAAAGAAATATAATTTTAACATAGAACTTAAGCCTAGTATAATACTAAAGTTTAGTCCGCTATATGGTATATTATAAGAAGAACTGCTTATAATATAATAATACCTTAATAAGTATCTAGAAAAAGGATTTATTTACCCTAGTTAATCTCTATTTACCTTACCCGTACTATTTATTAAAAAGCTAGAAGAAGGCTTAAGATTCTATATTAATTTTTAAGCTTTAAATACAATTTATAAGAGACCAGTCTAACCAGAACGTATAATTATCTAATTAATAGTGTAGAATAAGAGTCACAGATAAGTAGAAGATAGGTCAAAGGTAGAACGAGCTTTATATATTAAAGGATAAATACTTTCTAACCTCTTCTATTTAGAGACTAATTACTAGTTCTTCTCTAAAGAAAAACCAGCTCCCTATATAATCCTTTTAAGACATTAGTAAAACCCTTTGCCCCTTATCTATCTAACTATATCTCTTCTGGGACATTAGTGGGATATTAGTAAAACCTTTATTTATCTTATCTAATATATACCCTTTAGGAGCGCCCGTTATAATTACCTCCCCTTTAAGGGTCTTAGTCCTCCAAAACTTTACCTCTTAATAAACTCTTATAGAGTTCCAACTAAAACCACTAGGGAAGTTTTTTAGTGGAAAGGTACTCTATAATGCGGCTTATTGCCGGTTCTTTACTAGCATAAAACCTTACTTTATCTTCCATTCCTCCGCTCTTTTTCCACTATAGCTCTTTACAGTACCTTTATAATAGAACTTTAATAATAATAATAATAATTAGATGGGATTCACCTTCCTTATTATAAGAATTTGTTATAAGCTAATCCAGAGGTTGTCCCATGCGACGTGTTAACTAGTTACTATCCCCATTCACCTAAAATAGGTCTTAATAATAATGTCTTAATATTAATTTCTTCTAGTTTATAAGCTGTTGTCTCTTACGCGTCTTTCTATTAACAACACTATTTATCTCGCCTTTTAGCAAACTATTTTTCATTATATCTTAGCTTTTAGCTTCCGCATCTCCAGCTATTCTTTCCACCACTACTCTATTCTCTTTTTATAATATATCTATAGGTAATAGGATCCCTATTTTATCTCTTTAATAATACTAACTTCCCATAGTATTCTCTCACAATAGCTTATAATTATACTGCGCGTCCCCAGACTGGCGGCAGTATTATCCCTACTTTATTAGCACTATAGACTACTTCTATTACTCCTATAAGGGTTTCTCTAAAGTACTGCCGTTATTGCGTTTACGCGCTTATGTTAGACCCTTTCTATACCTATAAAATGCCGCGCTCTAGCAAGAACAGATCTAAGTATTCCTATTATTACAGCTAGAAGAAGACCTATATTCTAGTATTTCTTATTCTATCCTATTCTAGATTTCACTAACTATATTAAATCCCCGCTATTTATATATATAAGGCTCGCCAGCTCTAACGCGCTATTAGGGATTTCCGTCTATATTAGAATAGTAAAAGACAGGGACAGAAGGTGTCTTCTATTACTTACAGCCTTTTTAATTTAATAAGGGTTTTTACTGCTATAGAGACACAGCAATCTTAGATATATAGTGTCCAGGAGCATATATATAAGCAGCTCGTTCTTATAAATAATAATATTCGCACTCTTACGCGGGCCTTTCTAGCTAGGTAAGTCTCTTTAGTAATACGTTTAGGAACTATACTAACTCTTTAGTTGTTAACTTTCTAATCCCAGCCTAGATGCTAATTTGGAACCTAGGGATAATACTAAGAATAGTAATAAAGATAAACATTCTCCCCGCCAGTCCCCTAGCCATAGTAGTCCATCTAGTTCCCACCACTCTAAGAAGAATGTTAGTAAGAATACTAATGCTTCTAGGGATAGGAGTGCTAATAATACTGCTGATAATAATATTAAGATAGAGAAGGAGGCTCCCATTACTACTTCTAGTATTTAAATTATTATCTTATTCTTTCTTTCTTCTTATAGAATAGCTTTATATAGTGCCTCTCTAGTGCCTCCAGGATGCCCTAGTACTAGGAATTAACTTTATACTTTAGGAATACCTCTATTCTTATTTTTAGTAACAGTCCGTATAAAAGCAATATATTACTATAATCTCCGTATATAATAAACAGGTAGTGTTCTTATGGATGCTTTATAATTTCTTAAAATTTCTAAATCTTTGCTCTGTATCTTTTTAGTCCTCTTTATATTATTAACTCTACTATATATCTCTAGTGTTAAACCAGATACTCTTCTTTTATCCCTAGGGAACCCTTCTAAATCCCTAAGGCCCCTTCTTTTAGTACTACTGCTCATTCTTAAACAGTGTCTTCTTTAAACAGTATCCCTAGTAGTTCTTATATAGATTCCTATAGCTTTCTCTTATAGGATTCTAGGATCCCTATTATAATAGCAAAACATTCCCGTTTCTAATGCCTGTACTTAATCTTATAGTTTTAATTTGCGAGGTCTTCCCTATTATCTTATCTATAGTATATCCAGAACCATTACTAAATCCTAATTTATAGTCTTTAGGAAAGTTTTAATTACCGTTTTGTATCTTAGCTAAAGGTGCTCCTTAGGTTCCTAACTGTTATATACCTAGGAGTATCCTTCCTAATAAACCAAAAATTCGCGTTTCTTCTAACGCCATCTTTAGTCTAGAATATCTTCTACATTCCATTCTAGTTCCCTATTAATTTCGCTAGGTAAGGGTAATTCTATACTATCTCTTCTCTAGTATAACTCTAATAAGGAAACATAAAATATAGGATATATTAGATATAATTTCAGCAATTCCAATTTATAGGCTTAATTTCCTTTAGTTTTCCTAACTATCTTAAAGGGTCTAAGCCACCTATAGTCCAGCTTCTTCTTAATACGTTTTGTCTGGATGTTTTTTATAAATAGTAAGATTTCGTCTCCTATTTCAAATTCTTTAGGCATATATCCCTTATTATAGTACCTTTTTTATATGGCCTGGGCGTCTAGCAAGTGCTTTTTAAGTTCTTCTCTGCGACTTCTTATTTGCTTAATTCTCTTGGACGCCACTAAGGCCTCTCTTTTAGGAATAATGTCCTTAACATTCCAGGGGTTATTTACTTTTACCCCAAATAGTGCTTTATAAGGGGTCATATTTATACTACTATAGATACTTATATTATATATATATTACGCCAGAGCCAACTATAATAACCAATTATCCTATTAATAATTAATATAGTAGCGGAGGTAGTGTTCTAATAATGCATTTAGACGCTCTGTTTATCTATATATTTACGGGTAAAAGGCAGTACTTATCTTTTACCGTATTTTTAATAAAAGACAAAATAAAGGCCAAAATGTACCATTAAATACGGTACCTCTGTCAGACATAATTCCCCTTAGTATACTAAATAAGAGCCACTGCTCTAAAAACAGGTCTACTAGTTCCGCTGCCGTAATTGTTATTATAACAGCAAAATACCCTAAAAACTTTATATATGTGTTAATAATTACTAGAATAGCATTAGCAACCTCTCCTATTCTTATTTTAATAGGGGGTAAGCCTATTATAAAATCCATTATTAATTTTAATATAGGTCTTTATAGAATAGAAAGCACTAATAACTTACTATAGGGGCGATGCCTAAATATCTGTACCCTTTGGCACGTATTACATCTTAATATATAGTCCTTAACTTCTTTAAATATTCTATTCTAAAAGTATTTCTTTTAAACGGCCTTAAGGGTCCTATTAGCACCATAGTAACCCCTAAGAGGGTTATTATAAAAGACCTTTAGAATTTCATCTTAAACTATTTAGTCCTTTAGGATATATACAGCACCCTTAAAGCGTAATAGACCCTTTTAGTCCTGCTGCTATAACTTTTTAGTAACTCCAGCTAAGTTAGTCTCTACTATATCTTTCTACCTCTCTCTAGCAATAAAGGCGTCCCTTTATTATACCTAAAAAAGAAGATCTAGAAAGGCTTTATATAGATCACTTACTTCTATTTTACCCGCCACTATTATAGACCCTAGGCGTGGCATAAGACGTTTTAAACTATTAGTGCCAGTAGATTCTCCTACTATTATATAGTATGCTATGCTGCAGATAGGCATCTTACCTATCCCCTCTAAATCCGGAAACTCATAGCTAATACACTATTAAGTTAAAGGTGCCGTAACACCTCTAGCACATCCTATAGAATTCTCGCTAATTCTAGGGTACGCCAACTTTATAATATCTGCTTAGTTTATAACCTGGTCCATAACTATATCCTACAGCTCCATTATTATAGTGCTTCGCAGCTATATTACTAGGACCTCTACCCTGCTATAAAATTCTATAGTTTTAGGGAAAGATTCTTCTTTCTTCTTAAGCAAATTTTATAATATAGGAATTATTTCTCCTATACTATCCTAGATCCTCCCTGTCTTATAATCTAGATATTTTAATAACCTATTAGCGGGATTTATCTTTCCTGGGCAGTATATAATTTTAAAGTTATACTATAATAGTACCTCTACCTATTTAGCTTATTAACCGCTTAACACCTTTATAGTTATAAAGTATTTTAGGTTGTTATGGTCTATAAGGACTTTAATAAAATAATTGCTTCCTATATAATAATATCGCCCGTGCTTTATTACTGCGACTGTGAGGGCGCGAAGAGGCTTCGGGGAAGATTTGAAGGAATAATATAAATTCTATCTAAATCTAAGGGTATATAGTTCTTGCAGAGTACAAGACGTTGCGTAAAGAAGAGAAGGGAATAACGAGAGAATCATATAATTAAATATTCAGGGGCTTGGTGGTCGATGCGTGCGCACGTGCGCACGCGGTCTTCGACGGATTTCGG
>Ga0307507_10003816_pt1 | contig 28160 bp, 4 predicted proteins | sample 7_EM_MG_FD_207223 | JGI IMG/M metagenome (GOLD analysis project Ga0307507, IMG submission 207223) | Populus trichocarpa ectomycorrhiza microbial communities from riparian zone in the Pacific Northwest, United States - 7_EM | ecosystem: Host-associated > Plants > Roots > Unclassified | place...
GGGCGCGAAGAGGCTTTAGGGAAGATTTAAAGGAACAATATAAATTCTATCTAAATCTAAGGGTATATAGCTCTTGCAGAGTACAAGACGTTGCGTAAAGAAGAGAAAGGAATATAGGAAACTTATAGCTAAATATTTATAGTCTTGGCAGTAGACGCGTGGGCATAAACCCACGCGGATTTTAATAGGTTTTAACCAAATTCCATTATATTAGTGGAATTTAGTGGAGACTAATGGAAATTAATTAAGTTAGCGGAATTTAGCAGAATTTAATTAAAGCGTCGGAATTTATCTGTTAAGTATTTTACTAAGATATTCCTACTATAACTAGGCTAGTCCTGTTATAGTACCCCCTCCTTTAGCCAAAGGTCCAAAACAATTTAATTTAGTTAAGAATTTATAACTTATCGCCTTATAAGCGTTATGATGTGGTTTAAGTTCTTTTTAATTTTGAGTTTCCTGCTATTATGTTTCATATCTTTATGTCAGGTAGTAGTCGTTTGCTATTACAGACGCTTTAAGTACAATATTACGACTACTTGGAGAAGAGTTGGCGGAAGCTAGTTGGTTAATACAGGCACGGTCCAGGATGGATCCGGTGGAACTATATAACGAGGAATAGTAACCGAGGTCACGTGGCGTTGAACGTATTAACTATGTTAAACAGAAGGGACGTTACGTTTAATATAGACAATATATACCTTATGTACAAGAGAGGATTTCTTAGGCGTATAGTTATGTATTTAAAGGACCTTAGTCCCTACTATAGATAGTTCTCTCCTTATAGTGAATCTTAGAATATAATTAGAGTTAATCTGTTAGGCAACTACTCCACCAGTTATTATTACGTTATTATTTTGTTTTTACCTATATACCCAGCCTAATAATAGAACCTACTGTAGTTCCTACTATAAGGTTCCGTTACACATTCACTACCAAGGTTATGGTATTTAAACAAGATTAAATAATATACCACCAAGAGTAGCACTAGTTATAACGGCGTCGACGGCAGCCACAACCTTAGGGCTAGGTGATACCAGTATGGACAATAGGGATTCTTAAGTAGTTATATAAGGTTAGTTATAGGAAATGGTTAATCACTTATAAGATAATAATAGGATACTTAAAGAACGTATTAATGGAATTAGAGTAGTAAAGATTAAGTTACCTTTAATTAAACAGTTCTTAGGAGAGAAGTTAAAGCTTAAGGGATTTTTTATGCAGATGCACTTTAAGGTAGTGCAGGAAGGAGCGAAGTTAGCAATATTATTAGATTAAGTAGCCTACGCAGGATTATTCCTAATAGGGAGGGCACTTAAGTGGTTTAAGCTATATCTCACGGAAATATAGGCTAATAGCATAACAACTACTAACTAGGATGTACGGTATATATTTGCTAGTTAAAACGGGTTTACAGAGTAACTAATATAGATATTTAGAGACCTAGAGGCTATAACCATAGCAAAACAAAAGCTTTAGAACTTAGTACAACGCACTTTAGTAATTAAGTATACAACACAGTTTCAAACACTAGCCACGTAGGTTAAGTGGAATAACAGGGCGCTTATAGCACAGTATAAATAGGGACTTAAGGCTAAAGTCTAGAACGCAATTATCTTAATAAAAGATGCGGATACTCTAAGGGAGTTAATAGATTAGTTAATAAAAATCAATAATAGAATCTACCAAAGGGAATAGGCTAAAAGAGAGCAAAACAGAGTTCTATAGTCGTATAAGGCGCAGAGTACGCAATAACAGACATAGAGTTAAAAACTATAGAATAGCGCAGAGCCAATAGACCTAAGTGGTATTAAAGAAACCTAAAGATAGAAAAAGAAACTATAGAAACCTAGAGGTTAAGGATTAAGTAATTAAAGGACCTAGGAGCAGAGGCCAAATCAGGGATCTTAGCAGCAGAAGACATTTAGGCGGACTCTATAGCAAGAAAAATAGTTCAAAGATAGAGCTTGCATAAATTATAGAAAACAGGGTTATTTCGCCAGAGACTATAAAGGTAGTTAGAGTAACTATGCGGTAAAGGGAACTAGGCTAGTAGACGGTACATATATATAGAGGGATAATAGTACACTATAAGGAACAAAAGAATATTTAATTAACAGTTTTACGTATTGTTACAACAACGTATGCTAAATTTATGAGGACGCTAAGTACGGTGCAAGCTATTGGCTATAAGAGCTAGAGTTAAAAGGACTCCAAGGAACTAGAGAGTTAGATAAAGAATAAGATTAACTCTATAAGCTAGATTAAGATATTATAGTAACGTGCAGACAAAGATCAGCAGCAATGACAATAGAGTTAGAGTACTCATTAATTAACAGTAATAAGGATAAACAGGAGGCTAACTAGGAGTACTTAAACCTCAATAACGTAACAGAAGTAGAGACTAAGACCATTACAGAATAAGGTTCAGTAACGGGTATTATAATACTATTAGATACAATTTCTATCGCTTTATAAGACAATAGGAGTAATGTTTAAAAGAAACTAAGCAAGCAGATAACTACTAGTGCTAGCTTATTACTTAATAAAGGCAAAAGGCCACAGGCTTAAGATTCTTAAGAAGAGATAAGAGAAGCTTAAGATTCTTAAAATAAAATAAAATATACCTAAGGACCCACAACGGACAAAAACCAATAGGAAAGGGTAGTAACTTAGTTTAGTAACAAACGAATAAGTATAGGACGCAAGTTTAAGAACTACAAGTTTAGAGAATAAATAAGAACATTAGCAATCCTAGGTAAATATAATGTTTAGCCTAAAGATTAAACAGTTAATACTAGAATTAAAAAGTAAGATAACTATAAAGATCTAGCTGCAAGACACAGAAAACAAGAAACTATAGATAAGTTTAGAACAAGAATTATTATATAGCAAGAGCAAAAGCTAGACAAGAGGTCAGCTATGCTAGGTTATATAAGGGACAGAGCACCCATGCGAAGAGTTACTAATAGGCCGAGTGTAGGGACACCTAGGGCAAAGTAGTTAAATAAACTAGAACAAGAAGAGGATCTAGATATTCCAACTAGGTTTAAAGAAAGACATACTAAAGGATGTTATAATGTAGTAATAACAAGGTACTTTCTAATGGATAGACTATACATACTAAACCAGTTATACGGAAAGTGGTATAGGCAACAACACAGCGATAAATAGGCAGATTTTTATATATAGCTAGACAAAAAAGTTGTCTAAAACCAACCCATTACGGAAAAACGCATAAGTTATATTAAAGAAGCATTAATTATAATATTAAGGAACCTAGAAAAGGGATCTAGGGACTAGAGAAGTAAGTGATAAATCTTAGTACCTATAGTAGAGATACTAGTGGTTAGGTTAACTAGGTATAGGTTTAAACTTAAAAATAAAGATAAACCAAGAGTTAACCTAAAACATATAGCGTATTATACACTATCGTAGATAGCTTGTGTGGATAATATATGCAATATATATAGAGCACCTAAAGATAAGAACTGGAAGTACCTAGTAAGAGTATATTAGGCACCAAAAGAAAAGCGGTTTAGGAATACTAAGTATATACATAGTTGGCACCCAGTAGAAGTACAAGGTTAAGGAGACTTAACACTTTAACTAGAAAGATTCCTTACGGAAGAATACCTAGACAGATAATAGTAGTAGGAGTGCCTAGAGAACACTTATCTATAGTATATAGAGGAAAAGAAATAAACTAAGTATTAGCTAAAGTTAGACTAAGTACAGGTAGGATCTAGCAGCCAATAGTTAGGAAAAGGGAAGGCGTATAGGATTAGAGGGAACTAGTATTAGAGCCTTAGACCCTTAAGGGAATTTAAAAACAATACCTAAATTTACAAGCCAAGTGGCAAGATTAGCAGTTTAAAGCGTTGGTAGATAGTAGAGCAACTAGGAACCACATATTACCAAAGGCAGTAGAAAGGATAGGGTTACTATATAGATAAAAGAAACACCTATATCCACTTATAACAATTTTAGGAGACCAGATAGCCTATAAAGGAGGCATTATCAATCTTAAAACAGGACCTATTTAGATAACTATTAAAGGGAGACCAGTCAGAATGTCTTTTAATATCCTACCATTAGGACAGGACAAGGCGATACTAGGAATACCTTAATTATAGAAGTACAATCTAAAGATTAATTGGGTTATAGGTTAGGTCGATATTAAGAATATATAACAGCGCAAAGTGCGATAGCAAACCAAGTTAGTATAGTACTAAGTTAGAGCAATATGTAAAGAGACTAAGCGAGGCTTAAGTTATATACCAAAGAGATACCACAAGTATGGTAAAAAGTTATAGTTACTAGAAAGTAAAAAGCTGTCAGAGTATACAGCTTGGGACCATAAGATAGAATTAAAAGAGGGAATAAGTCTAAAGTTCTTTCTAATCTATAAGCTTACTAAAACAGAGTTAGTAGCGCTTAAGGAGTTTATCTAGAAGAACTTATAAAAGGGATATATTAAACCGTTATAGTCATCAGCAGGATATCCAGTATTATTTATCCCAAAGAAAAACGGAAAACTCAGGATGTATATAGACTATAGATAGTTAAACAGCATTACCAGAAAGGATAGGTATTCTTTACCCTTAATTAGCAAAATCTAAGACAGGATAGGCAACGTAAAGATCTTTATAAAGATAGATCTAAGATAGGTATACCATTAGATTAGGATCAAGGAAGGCGACAAGTAAAAGGCAGCCTTTAGATCAAAGAAAGGACTATATAAGCCATTAGTTATACAATTCGGGCTTATAAACGCACTAGTAACGTTCCAAAAGCAAATTAATAGTATGTTAGGAGAACACCTAAATAAATTTGTTATAGTATACCTTAACAACATTGTTATCTACTTAGAGAGTAAGGAAGAATATAAAGAACATGTTAAGTAGGTCTTAAAGAGACTACAAGAAGAACAGATGCTAGTAGTAATTAAGAAATGCGAGTTCTTTACAAGGAAAACCAATTTTGTTAAATTCATTATTAAACCAGGCCAACTTAGTATAGATTTAAAGAAGATCAAGGCTATAGTAAATTAGTAGGAACTAGAGAATATTATATAGTTAAAATCATTCCTAGGGTTTTGTAATTACTATAGAAGGTTTATAGCGTAATAGTCACAGGACATTAAGCCGTTTACGCAGTTAACAAAGAAAGAAGAACTATGGGCATAGGGGAAGGAGCAATAAGAACTATTTAAGAGAATTAAAGAGTTATTTACCTAGGAGCCAGTTCTTAAGATCTATCAACCAGGTCTAGAGACGGTTGTAGAAATAGATATATTAGACTTTACACTAGGGGCGTACTTCCTATAGAAACGTCAAGATAGATGGCACCTAGTGGCATACTATAGTCGAAAGATAATACTACCAGAGTTAAACTATAATATCTACAATAAAGAGTTGTTAGGTATAGTTACAGCATTTAAGGAATAAAGAGCATTCTTACAAGGCATAGAAAAACCATTTATGGTTAAAACGGACCATAAGAACCTTATAGGATTCCTAATAACAAAGGAACTCAACCAAAGACAGGTTAGATAGGCGGAAATGCTTATAGAATACCATTTTAGGATTCAGTATACTAAGGGTACGGATAATACACGAGCAGACACTCTAAGTAGAAAGGCTGAACTACAAAGTAATAAAAAGCTATTGGGAGCTTTATTGCGAAAAGATTAAGACGGATTAATTAAGTATAATTATCTAAAGATTATAGTAACCAAAGAAAGTCAGATCTATAAATTACTAGAGAGTAATTAGATACAGAAGATCTAAGAAGCATAAACAGAGGATCTAGACTTAGAGCAATATAAAAACAGAAAAGCAACGTATATACCTAAGTCTATTACAGAAGAATTTGTTAAGGAATTCCACAAGGGAATAATATAAGGACACAACAGAGCTATAGGCTTAGTGTTAAGACTTTAAAAGGAGTATATTATTTAAGGAATCTAGGGACTAGCAAAATAAGTTACAAAGAAATATCTAGATTGCCAAAGAAATAAACCGACAAGGCATAGGCCGTATGGAGAACTACAACCTATTAAGACACCAGGAAGACTATAGGAGGTTATATTATAGAACTTTATTATTAAGTTACTAAAGTTAAGAGATCCTATTATAGAACAAGATTATAACGCGATCTTAGTAATAGTGGATAAGCTAACAAAGTAGGAATACTTTATAGCATACACTAAAGAGATATCAGCAGAAGATGTCGCTAAAATCTATATAAAAGAAGTGTTTATAAGATATAGAGCACCAGACAAGATTATATTAGATAGAGATCCAAGATTTATAGCAGCATTTTAGAAAGTGTTTCTAGTAAAATAGGAAGTTCGCGTAGTAATATCTATAGCGTATTATCTACAAACGGATGGATAAATAGAAAGACTAAACTAAACACTAGAGCAGTATCTAAGGCATTATATTAATTACGCATAGAATAATTGGGTATCGTTATTACCAGTTACATAGTTTGCATACAATGCAATACTATAAAAAGGAATGGGGACATTACCATTTAAGGCGAATTACGGATATAAGCCAAGAATATTATTATCGCCATATTAAGCAAAAAAGACGAGTAGCACAGCTAAGTAAAGAATGGAGATGTTAATAAATCTTTATATAGACCTTATAGAAACAGCTAAACTAGTATAAAAACAAATAAAAGGGTACTATAATGCTAAGAGATCTAAGGGACCAGATCTTAAGGAGGGGGATAAAGTATAGCTACTATACAAAAATTTTAAGAGTTAACAACTAAGTAAGAAGTTGGACTATATTAGACTAGGACCTTTTAAAGTTAAGTAAAGAATTTTATTAGTTACGTATAAGTTAAACCTACTAGCCAAAATAAAAATCTACCCTATATAATATATCGCAATGCTAGAGCTAGTATACGGGAATATTAAGCCACCAGTCTATAAGGCAGACATATATAGAGAACAAGAGGAAGATAAATAGCAAGTTTTAAAGATTATTAGTTATAAGGATATAGATAACGAAATATAGTATAAAGTAAAGTAGATAGGCTATAGTGAGACTACCTAGAAACCACTAAATAACCTAAAAAACGCTATAGGAAAGGTATAGGAGTATCGGAAGAAAGTAGGTTAGGCAACATTAATAAAGAAGAATTACCAAAGAATAAGTCACCTAAGGGGGACCTAAGAGGAGCAATTGCCAAGCTACTTAGAGTTATTTCCCTTATAGAAGGAGAGCTAATTCTTTTATTACCCAGCTTAGACAGACCCTATTAAACAAGTTTCCACTCCTTAGAACGGACCTTCTTACGAACATATTTAAGACGTTAAAGACGAGCATAAGCCAAATATTAAGCTTTAAGGACGCGTGCGAACTCTTCTAAGGCATATTAAACCTCAAGTAGCGCAGAAGCCAGCTTACCGTTAAGCTTTATAGTGGCAGATTGAACACAAGACCCTATAATAAGTTACTTAGGGAACTTGAAGACTGTTAAGAGTTATAGAACGCGTATACTTAGCGTTAGGGATAGAGCGAACATTACAGAACGATTAAATATTTGCTTTAGTGCACTTAGAGCAAGAGAAGGGTTATTAAGACAAAGGACTTGCTAGCGCAACATAAACTAACCCCTCTTTTGCGCACCTTAAGTAAGGAATCGCCATCACTTCACTAAGCGACAGTATGGAGGAAACTGTACGAAGGCGACGCTTAACCTAGGAAAGAGAAGAAGAAGCTTTAGGTATAATAAGTAAGAATATTAACCAGACTAATTAAACGGACATTATACCTCTAGTGGACGACTTAGAGATGTTAGGAATCTTTAAGGACGAGGATAAAGAGAAGGGAAATAGTGTTACGGACGCTTTAAGTACAATGTTATAACTACTTGGAGAAGAGTCGGCGGAAGCTAGTTAGTTAATATAGGCACGGTCTAGGATAAATCTGGTAGAACTATATAACGAGGAATGGTAACTGAGGTTATATAGCGTTAAACGTATTAACTGTGTTAAACGGAAGGGATGTTATATTTAATATAGATAACACGTACCTTACGTATAAGAGAGGATTTCTTAGGCGTATAGTTGTGTATTTAAAGGACCTTAGTCCCTACCGTAGATAGTTCTCTCCTTGTAGTGAATCTTAGAATATAATTGGAGTTAATCTGTTGGGCAACTACTCCACCAGTTGTTATTATGTTGTTGTTTTGTTCTTACCTATATACCTAGCCTAATAATAGAACCTACCGTAGTTCCTACTACAAGGTTCCGTTACATTTGCCTTTATATTATGTCTATCCAGCCAGAGCAGGCCGCGAAGGATAGTCTTTATAAAATTCTTTTACCAGGGAAGGCACGTTAGCTTTAACCTATTCATAGGTTTCATAGGTTTATATTTTATATCCTTCTCACTTAACAAGAAGTTTAAATTATTTAGATTATGTTTTCTATTACATATTATTAATTAAGTTAATAAAGTACAAACCGTTACCGTTATTAACAATTATAGGAGGTAGCGGCGGAATTTCGCGAGTTATAGGATTATCTCTTAAGGGTTGTAGTAAGCTTACGTAAAACATTAGGTATATTTTCATTTTAGTCAGCAGTTTAAGCTTATAGGCGTATAGGCTTAGTTTCTTCTTAATTTAATATAAGCCCGCGAACTTCCAATTAAGTTTCTTTAAAGGCCGTTAAGTCTTTAGGTTTCGTGTACTTAGGTAAGCCATATTACCTTTCTTAAAGTCCCATATAGGAGCTTATTCTTTATTCGCATGCCATTCCTATAATATTTAAGCGTACGTTAACTACTTTATTTAATTAGCGAAGTTATACGCGTTAATTAACTGAATCCGTTTAATTATGGGTCCTATTATATTAATATTAGGTCGTGGCTTAAATCCAAGTTAAGGGTTTTATCTATAGGTTGCGTAGAACGGTGTTACGCCTGTTAATATATTTATTATATTATTCGTAGTAAACTTAGCTAAAGGTAGCCATTTTTTCTAGTTATCTTGCAGGTAGGAGCAGCACATTTATAAGTATTATTCCATAATCGTGTTCGCAATTTCCGTTTAACCATCTATCTCTAGATAAAATGCAGTTAAAAGTCATATTTAAATGCTTAATTATTTGCATAGAGCTTGCTAGAAGTCTAAAATAAACTAGCTTCTATAGTTGGATATTATCGTATTAGAAAGTCCGTGTAGCTTAAAGACATACTTAATAAAACATTCGGCTACTAATATCGCATTAATTGAGTCTATAGGAATTATATATCGCATTTTTATAAGATGGTTAACTACTACCATAATATTTATAAACCCATTACTACTAGGCAAGTCAACTATAAAGTTAATTAAGATATTGCGCTATCTTTACATTAGGATTGGTAGCGGTTAAAGTACTCCTTACTTCTTTATATAAGAGGTTTTTCTACGCACGCACATCCTACATGCTTAAATATATTTCTATACGTAGTCGTGCATTGTAGGCCAGTAATATGCTTATTAAACAATCTTATAGGTCTTTGCACGGCCAGGATGTCCTACTATAGGGAAGTTGTGTATAAATTTAAGTATCTTAAATTATAAAGGTTTGGAATTCAGAACTACTATCTTCTGTTAATAGTATAATTAATTATTTTAAATTTCGCATTCAGCAAGTATAATATCCTTATACTGTCATTTTCCAGTTTAGATTGCCTTTATTATATCTACTATCTATATATTGTTCTTATATTCGTATTTTATTAGCTTATTAATTTCTATTTTCTATTTATTAACTTCTAATTTATTCCTATTAAGTTCCATATCTAGAAATATAGGACGTAGTTTTTTAAAACGTTTAGGGGGCAGTAAGATCTATAATTAATTTATAATCTGTTTATCTAAGGCGTTTATAGGTAAGTCCTGTAATCGTTATATTATTGCGTTAGGCTTTTAATTAAGTTTGCCTAGTTAATATATAATCTTAAAGTTAAATTATAAGAGGTATTCAGCCTAACAAATTTAGCGCTATATTAATTGTTTTATAGTTATAAAGTATTATAGGTTCTTATAGTCCGTTAATACGTATATTAGAAACAACAATCCTTCTAGCTTAGGACACTATTATTTAAAGCATCTAATAATTATAAGTAGTTCCTTATTGTATATCTTATAGTTTAATTTAGCAGGGGCAAGTTTCCGGGAGAGAAAGGCTACTAGATATAGTTTGCCATTCTTATTATATTATAATAATACTCCCCCTAGCGCATAATTTAATAAGTCCGTTTTAACAATATATTTAAGGTTAGGGTTAAAGTAAGCAAGGATTAAAGTAGTTATAAAGCGATGTTTTAAGTTATTAAAAGCTTATTTGTATTTAGCGGTCCATTTAAATTTCATGTTTTTCTTTATTAGGTTTACTAATGGCTAAGCAACTTCTAAGAAGTAGTTAATAAATTATTAATAGAAATTTGCGAATTCTAGAAATCCTTAAATGTTCTATATATTACTAGGGCTTTCTCAGTTTACAATCGCAGCAACTTTCTTAGGGTCCATTTTAATTCCATTACGGGATATAATTAAGCCTAAGTATATAACCTCGGATACGTAGAACTTGCATTTTTTAATATTATATTATAAGCCCGCGTCTTATAAGCGTTTAAGAACCATTCTAATATATTTTTAATATTTAGAAAGCGAGGACGAGTAGATTAAAATATTGTTAATATATTACTAAAACGTACTGGGACCATTCTTTATGCTAAATAGCATTACTAGGTATTTAAAGAGTCCCTATTATATATAAAAGGCTATATACTTTTTATCTCCCTTATATATACAAATTTTATTAAAGGCAGTAATTATATTAAGCTTTGTAAAGTACCGTGCCTTCACTAATTAGTTAAGCGTCTCTTAAATTAAGGAAATTGGATATTGGTTTTAAATTGTAATTACGTTTAGAGCTTAATAATTAATATAGAATCTTAAGCCTCCTCCTAGCTTTTTAATAAATAGTACGGATAAGGTAAATGGAGATTAACTAGGGCAAATAAATTCTTTTTCTAGATGCTTGTTAAGGTATTATTATATTACAAGCAGTTCTTCTTATAATATGCCGTATAGCGGACCGAACTTTAGTATTGTGCCAGGCTTAAGTTCTATCTTAAAATCGTGCTTCTCTTAGTACAGGGCTAGTTGGTCTATAAATTGTTTTTTAAACTTGTTAATTAGGTTATAGTACTCTTTAGGTATAAAAGGTTAAGGATTAGGATACTGTTTTAGTTTTAGTGCTTTCTTAATATCTTCTATGGTTATAGTAAAGATTTTATAATCTTATCTTTTTGCTAATAAGATAAAAGGCGTAGCCTATATTATACGGATTTTAAAAGGGTTTGATATAACATCTTCGCATTCTTTACCATAATTAGCAGTTATAGATTTATTATATTGGCTTAAGGTTCGTGGCAAGGGTAATTTATATTGTATTAAGTTTAAATAGTTACGTGTATATTTATAGGGCAAATGGTTTTTTAAGTAATAACTTTAGCAGTAGGTTATACGGAACTTTAGTGTTTCTTTAACCCAGCTAATTAAAGGGTCGTGTTATTTTAGCTATCTGTGTCCAAGTATTATCTTATAGTGCTTTAAGGGTGTTACAAACAGGGAAATATATTTAAGGTATTTACCTATCTGCAATTTTATAAGAGCGTAGTGTGTTATTTCGCTATATATTAAGGGTTTGCCATTAAAGCCTTATAGGCCTTAGGGCTCATCAAGTCTCTTTAAATTTAGGTGTTAAGTTTTTACATAGTTTATATTAATAAAGCCTATACTATTGGCTCCGCTATTTATAAGGATTTATACTTCCTTTTATTTTTTAAGTATTTAAATTTCGCCAAGTACATTAAGGGAGTTATGTTGTGTATTAGCGCTAAAAGAGCCTAGACACTTATACTCTTCTACTTTTTATCCTAAGGCATAACTTAGCCCTAGGACGATTTGTTTTCTAAGTTAACTAAAGGCAAGGTACTTTATAACGTCTAAGTATAATTTATAGCGCGGGTATAATTTAAGGAATGAGTATGGCTTAAAGAACGGGTATAATTTAAGGATTGGGTACAACTTAAGAATTAGGAGGAACTACGGCGGACTTTTTTAAAAGGGTAAGTTCAGCAATATTTTTAAATATGTCCTTTTTTACCGCATCTAAAACATTCTCTATTTATGGCTTGTGTTCTTTATTTATTAGTTCCTAAGGGTGTATAGGATCGGGTGGTATTAAGGTCCATAGGGTCATATATAGGGCTTTTAGGTCTTAGAGAAGGATTGCGCCTTAAAGCATATACTGGTTTCGAGGAGTTTTAAACATAAGGTGTAGTTGACTTTAGAGAATAAGTCTATTTGTTATATTAAAGGTCTTTATTAATTTGTTAACATATTATAGCAAATTTGGATAGGTTTTTTAATAGTCTCTACCCACTAACTGAGCTCTAATCTTATCCAAAATAGCTTGTTAAAGGGCAGCGACTCTAGCGGCTTTATTCCAATCTAGTTCGCTAATAAGGCCTAAAAATTCTAAAAAGAAGCTAGTGAAGTCTTGGTTCTGTTGTTATAGGTTTTTAAGTTTAGTAACAGCTGTGTATTTGCGGCTGGCGTTATCGTATATTCGTTCTAGTAGAGAGATAAAGGTTTTAAAATTAACGAAAGTGCTATTGCGGAAGAATGGATCTATAGTTTATGTAGCGTCCTTACTTAAACAAGACATTCTATAGCTAACCTTACTAGCCTTAGTGGGGTATTAATTATAGTTTGTTAAGAGTTTAAGACGGAGCTTGGTTATAAAGGGATGTAGGTTATTTTAGTTTCTATTAAACATTAGAGGATTAGGGAGCTTTTTAGATTTTGTAGTAGGTACTAGGTTTGCTATAGGTGTAGGTTAAGCTACTATTACTAGTTTAGTGTTCGCATTTAACGCGTTAGGTTTAGATACCGTTATTTCAATTTTATTTATAGGTGTTGCTGTTGGGGTCTATAACATAAATGCCTTAACGTTACGGAGTTCTTCGCGGAGTGCTTTTATTAATTACTGGTGCTGGGCTTCTAGTGCAGCCTACTACTAAGCTAAGGCGTCCGTAAAGGACTGTTATATTATAGTTAACTGTTCCCTAACTAGGGTTATAATACTTGTGGTTATTAAAAGGGATTTGGGTTCGTTTGCTATTTTAATAGTTGTTATTTTAACGCAACGTAATATAAGGGCGCGAAGAGGCTTTAGGGAAGATTTAAAGGAACAATATAAATTCTATCTAAATCTAAGGGTATATAGCTCTTGCAGAGTACAAGATATTGCGTAAAGAAGAGAGAGGAATATAGGAAACTTGTAGCTAAATATTCGTGGTCTTGGCAGTAGACGCGTGGGTATAAGCCCACGCGGATTTTAACAGGTTTCGACTAAATTCCATTACGTTAGTGGAATTTGGTGGAGACTGGTGGAAATTAATTAAGTTAGCGGAATTTGGCAGAATTCGATTAACTTGGTAGAATTTAGCAGAATTTAATTAAAGCGTCGGAATTTATCTATTAAGTGTTTCACCAAGACATTCCTACTGTAACTGGGCTAGTCCTATTATATAAAAAGCTTCCTAGTATACTTCTCTAAATTTAACCATTACGTAAAAGAAATAGGCTAGAACAACTCCGTACTAATTAATAGCTTTATTAAATCTCTAAATCCTAAATTAAAAACCTCCTTAATTATCGTAGACCTACTAGAAGCCCTTAATGCCTACGCAAATGTTATTAATAAATGGTATAATAATATACTACGCCTAACACCAAAACCCACTCCTTAATATAATATAACAGCTCTATAAACGTCTACTAAGTTATTATCTTAGCTTAAGCACCCTAACGCTATAGATATTAATACTAGGACCCTAGGATACGCCCCACTAGGGTCTTTTAAATAAGAATGACGCACTAAGCTAGGCCTCTACTTTAAGTATAGAAGTAGCTCTTACCTTTCTAACTACTACTTTGTCCTTATACCCTAATATAATTTATAAACGGCTAATACTAATAGCCGTTTACCGTACTAATTCTCTAGTTACTATTTCTAATTTTTACTTAGTTCTAGCCCTATATCTAGTAAGCACTACTTATAAGAACAAAGCTATAACCAATACGCTATAATAACTCCGCCCTAATTGCCTCTAAAAGGAAGATCCTAGAGCTAAATCGCTCTTTAAAACGGCGCTGCCTTAGAATCTTATTAAATGCTTTAGATATTATAAACTCTAACTCTTAGGATTATAGTATAACTATTAACTATTATCTTAGGCAGAATAATTAATAGGTTAATACTTAAGTCCTAATTAATATAGAAGCTAGTAGTATAAGATTTATTAATAAGATCTTTATATAAAATAATAGTTTTACTCTAACCCCTCTTAATTAGCATATTAACGTATTTAGATTTAATGGCAAACGCACTATCTTAGGCTATATTACCTATATAGTATTCCTAAGACTCTAATACCTAAACTATAAAGAACTAATTAGGCTTTTTATTACTACCCTAGGTTACTTAATAATCCTTAAACAATCCTAAATAAAGCCATATAAGGTAACTATTAATTAGGACAACCTTAAGCTTCTATTTACTACCTCCTATTATAAGTAGAAGTGTCTTATAACTTACTACTTAAACCCTAAACTAAAATCTAGAAATTTACTAAGATTTACTAGTCTAAAATTTCTACTAACGTCTACCCTATACCCAAGAAATCCACCCAATTTTACTAACCTAAGATTTCTACTAAATTCCACTAATATAAGATTTCTACCGGCGTCTACTAAGAACCTAAAAATTATACTAAACCATACGAACCGATCCTAAATACTATACTGCCCTAAACTAAGTAGAAGCCTAGGCTTAATATATAAAAGTACTAGAAGAACTAGTATTTTACTATAAAAAGGATACTTAAAGAACCTAAACCTAAATCTAATACTAACTCCGTACCTAAACCTAAACCTAAATAAAAAACTATATAAGAAACTAAGGATAATCTAAGCTCGCTTAACACCTTAGATATCTATATAATTGGAGCTACCCTATTAGCTGTAAGAGGCCAGTTTAACCGGAACGTATAATTATCTAATCGATAGCGTAGAATGAGAGTCTTAGGTAAGTAGAAGGTAAGTTAAAGGTAGAATAAGCTTCACGTATTAAAGGACAAATGCTTTCTAAACTCTTCTATTTAAAGACTAATTGCTGGTTCTTCTCCAGAGGAGAACCAGCTCCCTATATAATCCTTTTAAGATACTAGTAAAACCCTTTACCCCTTATCTATCTGACCATATCTCCTCTGGGATATTAGTAGGACATTAGTAAAACCTTTATCTGTTTTATCTAATATGTACCTTTTAGAAGCGCCCATTATAATTACCTCCCCTTTAAGGGTCTTAGTCCTCTAAGACTTTACCTCTTAATAAAACTCTTATGGAGTTCTAACTAAAACTACTAGGGAAGTTCTCTAGTGGAAAGGTACTCTATAATATGGCTTATCGCCAGTTCTTTACTAGTGTAGAACCTTACTTTGTCTTCTATTCCTCCGCTCTTCTTCTACTATAGCTCTTTATAGTGCCTTCATAATGGAACCTTAATAATAATAATAAAAATTAAATAGGACTCACCTTCCTTATTATAAGAATTTGTTATAAGCTGATCTGGAGGTTGTCCTATATAATATATAGACTAGCCACTATTCCTATTCACCTAAAATGGGTCCTAATAATAACGTCTTAATATTGATTTCTTCTAGTTTATAAGCTGTTATCTCTTACACGTCTTTCTATTAATAATACCATTTGTTTTACCTTTTAGTAGACTGTTTTTTATTACATCTTAACTTTTAGCTTCCGTATCTCTAGCTATTCTTTCTACTACTACTCTGTTCTCTTCTTATAACATGTCTATAGGTAATAGGATCCCTATTTTATCTCTTTAATAATACTAACTTCCTATAGTGTTCTCTTGTAATGGCTTATAATCGTACTGCGCGTCCCTAAACTGGCGGCGGCGTTGTCCCTACTCTATTAGCACTATAAACCACTTCTATTACTTCTGCGGTGGTTTCTCTAAAATACTGCCGTTGTTACGTTTATGCGCTTATATTAAACCCGTCCTACGCCTATAAGATGCCATGCTCTAGCAAAAACAGATCTAAGTATTCTTACTGTTATAGCTAGAAAAAAACATGTATTCTAATATTTCCTATTCTATCCTATTTTAGACTTTTCTAACTATATTAAATCCCCGCTGTTCACGTATATAAGGCTCGCCGGCTCTAATACGCCATTAGGGATTTCCGTCTGCATTAAAATAGTAAAAGATGGGGATAGAAGGTGTCTTCTATTACTTATAGCCTTTTTAATTTAATGAGGGTTTCTACTGCTATAGAGACATAGTAATTTTGGATATATAGTGTCCAGGAGCGTATGTATAAGCAGTTTATTCTTATAAATAACAATATTCGCACTCTTACGTGGGCCTTTCTAGCTAGGTAAGTCTCTTTAGTGATATATTTAGGAACTGTGCTAACTCCTTAGTTGTTAACTTTCTAATCCCAGCCTGGATGCCGATTTGGAGCCTAGGGATAATACTAAGGATAGTAATAAAGATAAACGTTCTCCCCGCTAGTCCCCTAGTTATAGTGGTCCGTCTAGTTCTTACTGCTCTAAAAAGAATATTAGTAAAAATGCTAATGCTTCCAGAGATAGAAGTGCTGATGATACTACTAGCAATAACGTTAAGATAGAGGAGGAGGCTCCTATTACTACTTCTAGTGTTTAAGTTATTATCTTATTCTTTCTTCCTTCTGATAGAATAGCTTTATATAGTGCCTCTTTAGTGCCTTTAGGATGCCCTAGTACTAGGAATTAACTTTATACTTTAAGGATGCCTCTATTCTTATTTTTAGTAACAGTCTGTGTAAAAGTAGCATACCACTATAATCTCCATATATAATAAACGGGTGGTATTCTTATAAGTGCTTTACAATTTCTTAAAATTTCTAAGTCTTTACTCTGTGTCTTTTTGGTCCTCTTTATATTATTAACTCTACTGCGTATGTTTAGTATTAGACCAGATACTCTCCTTTTATCCCTAAGGAACCCTTTTAAATCCCTAGGGCCCCTTCTTTTAGTACTACTGCTTATTCCCAAACAGCGTCTTCTTTGGATAGCATCCCTAGTGGTTCTTATATAGATCCCTATGGCTTTCTCTTACAGGATTTTAGGATCCTTATTATAATAGCGAAATATTCCCGTTTCTGATGCCTATGCTTAACTTTATAGTTTTAATTTACGGGGTCTTCCCTATTGTCTTGTCTGTAGTATATCCGGAACCGTTACTGAATCCTAATTTATGGTCTTTAGGAAAGTTTTAATTGCCGTGTTATATCCTAGCTAAAGGTACTCCTTAGGTTCCCAACTATTATACGCCTAAAAGTATCCTTTTTAATAAACTAAAAATTCGCGTTTTTTCTAACGCCATCTTTGGTCTAGAATATCTTCTATATTCCATTTTAGTTCCCTATTAATTTTGCTAGGTAGGGGTAGATCCACACCATCTCTTCTCTAGTATAACTCTAATAAGAAAACATAAAATATAGAATATATTAGATATAATTTTAGCAATTCTAATTTATAGGCTTGATTTCCTTTAGTTTTCCTAACTATTTTAAAGGGTCCGAGCTATCTATAGTCTAGCTTCTTCTTAATATATTTTATCCAGATATTTTTTATAGATAGTAAGACTTTATCTCCTATTTTAAATTCTTTAGGTATATATCCCTTATTATAGTACCTTTTTTATATAGCCTAGGCGTCTAGTAAGTGCTTTTTAAGTTCTTCTCTATAAATTCTTATTTACTTAATTCTCTTAGACGCCGCTAGTGCCTTTCTTTTAGGAATAATGTCGTTAATATTCTAGGGGTTATTTGCTTTTACCCTAAATAGTACTTTATAAGGGGTCATTTTTGTGCTGCTGTGGATACTTATATTATACACATATTGCGCTAAAGCTAACCACAATAGCTAATTATCCTGTTAATAATTAATATAGCAGCGGAGGTAGTGTTCTAATAATACATTTAGACGCTCCGTTTGCCCGTCTATTTATAGGTAAAAGGCAGTGCTTATCTTTCGCCGTATTTTTAATAAAAGACAGAATAAAGACCAAAATGTGCTGTTAAATACGGTACCTCTATTAGACACAATTCCCCTTAGCGTGCCAAATAAGAGCCACCGCTCTAAAAACAGGTCTGCCAGTTCCGCTACTATAATCATTATTATAACAGCAAAATACCCTAAAAACTTTATATATCTATTAACAATTACTAGAATAGCACTAGTAACCTCTCCTATTCTTATTTTAGTAAGGGGTAAGCCTATTATAAAATCTATTATTAATTCTAACATTAGTTCTTATAGAATATGAAGCACTAATAACTTACTATAGGGGTAATGCCTGGATATCTGTACCCTTTAGCACGTATTATATCTTAATATATAGTCCTTAACTTCTTTAGATATTCCATTCTAAAAGTATTTCCTTTAAACGGCCTTAAGGGTTCTATTAGCACCGTAGTAACCCCTAAGAGGGTTATTATAAAAGACTTTTAAATTTTTGTCTTAAACCGCTTAGTCCTTTAGGACATATACAGCATTCTTAAAGCGCAACAGACCCTTTTAGTCTTGCTGCCACAGCTTCTTAGTAACCCTAGCCAAATTAGTCTCTACTACATCTTTCCACCTCTCCCCAGCAACGAAGGCGTCCCTCTATTACGCTTAAAGAAGAAGATCTAGAAAGGTTTCGTATAGATCACTTGTTTCCGTTTTGCCCGCCACCATTATAGACTCTAGGCGTAGCATAAAACGTTTTAAACTATTAGTGCCAGCAGATTCTCCTACAGTATACCACGCTGCGGATAGGCATCTTACCTATCCCCTCTAGATCCAGAAACTCGCAGCTAATGCGCTGTTAAGTTAAAGGTGCCGCAACACCTTCAGCACATCTCGCAGAATTCTTGCTAATTCTAGGGTACGCCAACTTTGTAATGTCTGCTTGGTCTATAACCTGGTCCGTAACTATATCCTACGGCTTTATTATTATAGTGCTTTGCAGCTGTATCGCCAGGACCTCTGCCCTACTATAGAATTCTGTAGTTCTAGGGAAAGACTTTTCTTTCTTCCTAAGCAAATTTTGTAATATGGGAATTATTTCTCCTATGCTGTCCTGGATTCTCCTAGTCTTATAATCTAGACGTCTTAACAACCTATTAGCGGGATTTATCTTTCCTAGGCGGTACATAATTTTAAAGTTATACTGTGATAGTACCTCCGCCTATCTAGCTTGTTAACCGCTTAACACCTTTATAGTTATAAAGTATTCTAGGTTATTATAGTCTATAAGGACTTTAATAGGATAATTACTTCCTATATAATAATGTCGCCAGTGCTTTATTACTGTGACTATTGCGAGCAGCTCCTAGTTATGCGTTATATAACACTACTTTATAGGGGTCATTTTCCTTAACTAAAACGCCATAGGATGCCATTCTCCGTCTTTTAATTAAGATATAATTGCCCCTAAGGCAAAGCCAGATGTATCTATTTTAAGGTATATACATAGCTCCTAGTAGAAGTATATTAGAATAGGCACTAACGTAAAAAAATCCTTTAACTAGTCTATAGTCTGCTTAGTAGCTTCCCTAAATATAAAGGGTCCTAACTTCTTGCTATCCTTAGATCCCTTTAGTAAATTAGTAATTAGGAGCATTACTTACAAGTAATAAATAATAAACCTTTAGTAGAAGTTCGCCGTGCCTATAAAAACCTATACTTCCCTAAATATTATAGGGTATGGCCATTCCCTAATAGCGTCTACCTAGCTTTTCTCTATTAATACTCTATTAACGCTAACAATAAAGTCTAGAAAATTAATGCTAGTAATATAGAATAAGTATTTTTTTAGGTTTATATAGAGCCTATATTCCTATAGTCTTTCTAGTACTATTTACACATGGTATGTATATGCTTTGTAGTTATTAGAGTAGACTATATAATGTTATTAAGATAGACCATATATATTGTATCCAACAGGCCCAATAATGCCTTATTAATATAGGCCTAAAATATTACTAGTGCGTTAGTAAGCCCAAATGGCATACTAGGTACTTAAAGTGGCCGTACTATATTTAGAACGCCGTTTTCTACTTATCGCCGGCTTTAATCCAGATTCAATAGTATGCATCTTTTAGGTTTAATTTTGTAAATATCCTTATACCTAATAGCCTATCAATAAGCTCCCCTATTAAGGGTAGCGGGTAGTAATTCTTTATAGTAATCTTATTTAGCGCCTAATAGTTAATATAGAGGTAAAGGGTCTTGTCCTTCTTAAGTATAAATATAATTAGTGCCCTTACCCGGCTTATAGAAGGCCAAATCCATCCTCTCTAAAGATTGTCCACTATATACTAATGCAATACTGCCAGCTTGTTTTTTGATAGGTTGTATAGTAGTCTAAAAGGAGGTTCCTTATCTCCTATATCTATCTTATGCTCTACCAATATAGGGTTAGGTAAGGTGTGCGCAGCTTTCTTATTAGCAACATCCTTTAGGTCTATATATTTCTATAGAATCTCTAGTTCCTTAACTATGTATAGCCGGATATCTAAAAATAAATACTCCACGTCCCTACTCTTGGGGTTAAGAGTAGTATATATGGCATATGCCCACCCTTCTTTTTATATATAGCTTAAAAAAGTCTCTTAATCTTCAACTATAATACGTAGTTAAGACTTCCGGTATTAATATAAGGCAAAAGGCTAATCAATATCTAGATTAACTTGGCGAAGCTATAGGTATCCTAAAACAAGGTTATACCCCTTAATTTCTATAGCGCAGAAGCGTATCTCCTACGTGTTTTATAGACTATTACGGTCCTAGCTGGCCACGGAAAAAGTTTGTTCCCTATAGTACGGAATCTAGTAGCCTCTAATGCTTTAAACGGTGCGCACTTATAAGCTACTAAGGTCCAAATCTAATTCTTTTACTAGTAATTAAGAAATAAACCCCATAGTTACGCCACTATCTATAAGGCAGTCTCGCGTTACCCATTTATTATTAACTTAAATAGAGACGGGAATAACTATATAGTAGCTTACTCCCTCCTTCTCTTACTAGCCTAGTATAAGGGAGTAAAGATTTACTAGGCTCTCTCTTTTCCTAATTAAGCATCCTCTTACTTCTTCTGCCGGTAGAAGCGCTGTATATAGCCTTTCTTACCGTAGTAATAACAGCTGCGTAACTCTTAGTTCTATGGTTTTTGTCTATTATTATTCTAGGGTTAACTAGCGTTGCTCTAGGGTTACAAAGCCTGCTCGCGTTGTCCTTTTATAAAGTGGTTAGGTTAGAATCTGCTCCTTTTATTAAAGCTAGGTCTAGTTCTACACTCTTTATCATTAGCGTCTTGTTCCTTTTACTTCCCTAAATAGTCTCTTTTAGCATTCTTAATCCAAGTAGCTTCAGAGATAAGCTTTTTTTAGGAGGTAGAAATTTTGCCCTTCTTCTATATGGCCTATTAAATCTTAGGTTATAACTTAGCAAGTAGCTAGTGAAGTTATATAGCATTATCCTATAGGTATAAATAGGGTATATTATCTTCTAGTTCTTCTAAGTAGTTTATAAACTAGACTACACTCTAGCCTTCTCGCTAATTGGCGTTATAGTATTACTAGTTATAATCCATCCCTTAATTAGTAGGGTCTTAGATCTAATTAACTAACCAGAACTTAAGTTTGCTAAATTTAAGGGGTGTAGTAAGTTTCTTTTTATAGCATATCCATAAACTCTTAACGGTGCCATATAGGAAGGTAGAAGCAATTAGTGTCTAATTATACTTGTTAAAGTAACGTTTCGGGTCCAGCCAAAACTTAGTTTCGCATTAACAGATAAAACGATTGCAGTTCTAGAGACTATTACTATTATACTTATTAGGTTCCTTTATGCGTAATTTAGGTTCTTCTAACGTTATAGCGTAGTATAGCGTTACCCCTTTAAGTCCACTTCGTGTCTGGGGTGTCTGTGCTTCTCCTAATTGTCCTTGCAATTGTCCTTAGTAGTCTTAATATACTTGTCTTAATCATATCTCTAACTCCTTTATCTTTTATAGGGTCTTGCGTAGCGACCGCTCTAATAACTCCCTAGTGGTGATTGTTCCTAAGGGTCTTAGAAGGTTAGATAGACTAGCCGTGGCTTCCTAGTCTACTCCTTTATAAGTAGAGGGAATACGCTTCTCTAGGGAGACTCTATTAGCCTCTTGTAGTAAGAGCGTCATTTTAGGGGGTAAGGAGGTATGGCCCGTCACTGTTAATTAATAGCCGTACGTTCCTTCTGTAAAGGATTATAAGTAATTAGAATTGTAAGAGGCCAGTCTAACTAAAACGTATAATTATCTAATTAATAGCGTAGAATAAGAGTCTTAGGTAAGTAGAAGGTAAGTTAAAGGTAGAACGAGCTTTATATATTAAAGGATAAATGCTTTCTAAACTCTTCTATTTAAAGACTAATTGCTAGTTCTTCTCTAGAGGAGAACTAGCTCCCTATATAATCCTTCTAAGACACTAGTAAAACCTTTTGCCCCTTATCTATCTAACCATGTCTCCTCTGGGACATTAGTGGGATATTAGTGAAACCTTTATCTGTCTCATCTAATATGTACCTTTTAGGAGCGCCCGTTACATTAGTATAACTTGTTAAAAACCCTAAATATATAATCTTCGCCGTTATAATGGCCAATATTAAAAAGGCCCTAGCACTAAAAAAGCATACTAACCCTACTATAAAAGTACTAGTATGCCACTATAAGCACCTAAAGGTATTTTTATAAAAGGAAGCTAATAAGTTAATAAAGTACCAACTATATAACTATAAGATTATACTTAAAGAGGGAAAACAGCTAGGATTTAGACTACTATATAGAATGTCTTAAAATAAACTCTAAGTACTATAGAAGTACTTAGACAAATACCTTAGTAAAGGATTTATTAGAGCAAGCTCTTCGCCCATAGCTATACCTATAATCTTTATTAAGAAACCTAGCGGCGGTTTACGCTTTTATATAGACTGCTAAGCTCTTAACGCTATTACTATTAAAAATTGGTACCCGCTCCTATTAATTTAAGAGATATTAAACTAATTAAGTAAGGCTTGCTACTATATAAAACTTAACCTTATCTACATATTTAACTAACTCTATATTATAAAAGGAGATAAATAGCTTACTGCATTCCGTACTAGATATAGACTATTTAAATACCTAGTAATGCCATTCGGCCTTATAAATGCCCTAAGTTTATTCTAACACTTTATAAATAATACCCTATAACCTTACCTAGACGTTTTCTATACTACTTATATTAATAACATCCTAGTATATAGCAATAACCTAGCTAAATATAAGAAATACGTTAACCTTATCCTAAAAGCTCTATGTGGAGCTAGCCTATAATTAGATATAGATAAATACGAGTTTTATAAAACAGAAGTTCTATACCTTGGACTTATTATTTCTATAGACGGCATATAAATGGACCTAAAGAAGATTAAAGTAATTATAAACTGGTAAGAACCTAAGAACATTAAGGACGTAAGAGCCTTTATAGAATTTGCTAATTTCTACTAATAGTTTATTAATAACTTCTCCGCCCTAGTTTTACCCCTTATAGCTTTAACTTAAAAGGATAAAGCCTTTATCTTTAATAAGGAATATAAGAAGGCCTTTATCTATTTAAACGTTATATTTACTACCGCACCTCTACTCTAATACTTTAACCTAAACTAAAAGAGTATTATAGAAGCTAACTTATCTAACTATATTACTGGAGGTATTTTGTCTTAGTATAACAAGGAAGGAGTACTATACCTTATAGTATACTTCTTAAAATAACTAAGTCTAGCTAAATATAACTGTAAGATCTATAATAAGAAATTATTAGCCATTATTAGATATTTTAAATAATAGTAACCCAAACTAGAAGGCGCCGGATTTCTAATTAAGGTCTTTAGTAACTATAAGAATCTATAGTACTTTACAACTATAAAATAGCTAAGTTATTATTAAGCCCGCTAGTTAAAATATCTGTCTTGTTTCTAATTCTTAATTATATATTACTTAGGCGTTTAAGGTTAAAAACCTAATACTCTAACCCGATATTTATAAGATATACTAGTATAGAAAGAAGTGCGTACCTACCACAATTAAACCCTACTTCGCCCTAAACTATTTAATCCCCTAACTAAAGACCTTATAGTATACGTCCTTAAAATAACTAATTAATTAATTAAATAGATTATAATTAATAAATACCTAAATAATAAGTTTATCCAAGAGACACTTAAGTTAATTTAAGATAGCGTTAGACGCTTTAAAAAGATCTCTTTAAGTAAATATAAAGCTTATAAAAACCACTTATACTACTAGAACTACCTAGTTATACCTAATTATAATAAACTTAAACTTAAGCTCCTTAAATATATATACAATCTACTAGTAGCCGGCTACCTAGGCTAAGGAAAAACCCTAAAGCTACTCTAATAGGAGTATTACTGGCTAAATATATATAATATAACACAAAGGTACGTCTCTAGTTATTACACTTGCTAACAAGCTATAGCTTTATATAAGAAGTATAATAGCTTTCTAAAGCCACTGTCTATTCCAGACTAAAGATAGAAAAATATCTTAATTAATTTTATTATTAATCTCCCTATAAGTAAAGGCTGTATAAATATTATAATAGTTATAGACCGACTATCTAAAATAAGATACTTAATCACCTATCCTAATATATTAATATCCACTATCGCCTAACTGTTCTTAGATTATATATAGAAACCCTATAAACTCCCTAAAACAATTATCTCTAATAAAGGCAGCTAGTTTATCTCTGTGTTTTAGAAAAAACTAACTACCTAACTCTATATTAAAGCACTATTATCTATAGCATACTACCTAGAAATAGACGATTAAATAAAACGTGTAAATGCTATAATAGAACAATATATTTGGATATATATATTATATCTATAGGATGACTGGATAGACTGGCTTATATTTGCCGAGTTTACTATAAATAACTCCATCTTAGAAACTATAAAGGTCTCCCCATTCCTGGCTAATTATAGCTAGCATCTATAAATGGGTTTTAAACCCTTTAATAATATCCCTCGCCTAGCTTATTAAGCCTTATAAGTTATAGAAGTAAATTAATTTATAAATAAAATAGAAGAACTATAAGAGTTCCTTATTAATAAAATAATATAGGCCCAATCTATCTATAAAGCTATAGTAAATAAGAACCAAACCCTAGTACTAGCCTATTAAATTAGTAACTTTATCTAGCTAGATATAAGAAATCTAAATATAAAATAACCTATTAAGAAACTTAATTAGAAGAATGCCGGCCCTTATAAGGTTAAAAAAGTTGTTTCTTCTTATGCCTACTAACTAAAGCTCTCTAATATAGTTAAAATCCACCCCGTATTCTATATATTAGTCCTTCGCCCTACTACCCCTATATTAAACGCCCTGCCTAAATTAATTTAAAACCCTCTCCTACTAGTTAAAGTAGATAGTAAGAATAAATACCTTATTAAAAAAGTTAATAATATTAGGTATAATAAATAGAAACGTAAATATATATACCTTATAAAATGGAGATGCTTTACTAAACCTATATAGGAACCCGTTAACTCTATAAGACTTATATAAGCTATAGAAGACTTTTATAAACTCTACTTAGAACTACTATAGCCCCATTTTATAGAAGCTTAAGTTTAAAGGGGGGGTACTATTATAGGATACCTCCGTAATACCTTATATACATTTACCTATTTCTACTAACATAGTAAGAAGAGACTAACTATAAGATGGTAATCTATGGCAATCTAATAGCAATCTGCCGCATTCTGCTATATTTTACTAAGTCTACTAAATCCTGCTAAGTTCTGCTAGGACTACTTCTTAAATTCTATTTTACTCTATATATATATTAACTAAGCAACCAAACTAATAATATATACCCTTTCTTCCTATTTCCTTACCTTCTCTCCTTACACAACGTCTTAACTTTATTATATAGTTTATATACATAGCTTAATAATATCTACTTCGCTATATATTATTACCACTTATACTTACTCCGTAACAGCTATATCTAGTAGCCTTTCTCTTCCGGAAACTCGCCCCTACTAAATTAAACTATAAGATATACGATAAGGAACTACTTATAATTATTAGATATTTTAAATAATGGCGTCCTAAGCTTAAAGGGTTATTGTTTCTAATACGCGTATTAACGGACTATAAGAACCTATAGTACTTTATAACTATAAAGTAATTAACGCAGCGCTAAATTTATTAGGCTAAATACCTATTACAATTTAACTTTAAGATTATGTACTAACTAGGTAAACTTAATTAGAAGCCTAATATATTAATATAATAATTATAGGACCTACCTGTAAACGCTTTAGATAACTAGATTATAAATTAATTACGGATTTTATTACCTCCTAAACGTTTTAAAAAACTATATCCTATATTTTTAGATACGGAACTTAACAGAAATAAATTAAAGGTTAATAAATAGGAAATAGAAATTAATAAGCTAATGGAATATAAATATAAAAATAATAGATAGATAATAGATATAATAAAGCGATTTAAATAGGAAAATAATAGTATAAGGATATTATACTTACTAAATACGAAATTTAAAATAATTAATTATACTATTAATAGAAAATGGTAGTTCCGAATTCCAAACCTTTATAATTTAAGATACTTAAATTTGTATACAACTCCCCTATAGTAGGGCATTCTAGCCATACAAAAACCTATAAGATTGTTTAATGAGTATACTACTAGCCTATAATGCACAACTACGTACAAAAATACGTTTAAGTATATAGGATATATGTGCGTAGAAAAACCTCTTATATAAGAAAGTGAGTACTTTAACCGCTACCAATTCCAATATAAAGATGGCGCGATATTTTAATTAACTTTATAGCCGACTTGCCTAACAGTAATATGTTTATAAATATTATAGTAGTTATTAACCGTTTTATAAAAATGCAATATATAATTTCTATAGACTTAATTAATGCAATATTAGTAGCCAAGTGTTTTATTAAGTACGTCTTTAAGCTATACGGACTTTCTAACTTAATAATATCTAACTATAAAAGCCAGTTTGTTTTAGACTTCTAGTAAGCTCTATATAAATAATTAAGTATTTAAATATAACTCTTAACTGCATTTTATCTAGAGATAAATAGTTAAACTAAAATTGTAAATGTGATTATAGAATAATATCTATAAATATACTACTCCTACCTATAAGACTATTCGGAAAAATGGCTGCCTTTAGCTAAGTTTACTGCGAATAATACAATAAACGTATTAATAGGCGCAACGCCGTTTTACGTAACCTACAGATAAGATCCTTAACTTGGATTTAAACCACAACCTAAAATTAATATAATAGAACCCACGATTAAATAGATCTAGTTAATTAATGTATATAACTTTACTAATTAAATAAAGCAGTTAACGGAATTGTTAGGAAGTAAATTAATATATACTTAAATGGTATAGAAATGGTATATAAATAAAGGACGAGCTTCCATGTGGGACTTTAAAGAAGGTAATATAGTTTACCTAAATATATAAAACCTGCGGACTTAACGGCCCTTAAAGAAACTTAACTGGAAGTTTATGGATCTGTACCGAATTAAGAAGAAACTAAGCCTATACGCTTATAAGCTTAAACTGCTAACTAAGATAAAAATACACCTAACGTTTTACGTAAGCTTATTGCAACCTTTAAAAGATAATCCTATAACTCGCGAAATTCCACTACTGTCTTTTATAATTATTAATAACGGTAACGGTTCTTACTTAATTAACTTAATTAGCGAATTCTTTGATTAACGTCTGATACGGATGCTACCTAGCCCTACGCAGACTACTCCGTACACAGGGGAAACTTATAGATTGATAGGAAGAAAACCCCTGTTGGTGTAGGGGACGGAAAAAC